>Ga0074198_1000119_pt1 | contig 117373 bp, 104 predicted proteins | sample EPASupsiteSAE323_FD_64527 | JGI IMG/M metagenome (GOLD analysis project Ga0074198, IMG submission 64527) | Bioremediated contaminated groundwater from EPA Superfund site, New Mexico - Sample SAE3-23 | ecosystem: Environmental > Aquatic > Deep subsurface > Groundwater > Contaminated ... | reverse complement strand
CAAACTATGATTTAATTACAGGCTCGACCTTTGGACTGCGGTTAAAGTTGCAAGCGGCTTGCTTGGCAAGGCGATTCAACTTTAACAAGACAGCTTCTAACTTTATTTATTCATAACTTTTTTTAAAGCCGTATTTCATTCTTTCTTCAGGTGGAATGATTTTGTTTGTATGAATTATATCTTTATCAAATTTTCTAAGTTCAATATTTATATTCTTAGAATCAAGTGTTGATTTTCTACCATCTTCACTAATCACTTCATTTGAACATTTTCCGCAAAAATTACTATTACCCTGAACACCTTTTATTTCTATCCCACAAATCCTGCATCTTGTTACCAGTCTGCCTGTTATAATAGTCAATCTGCCTTTTTTATAAAAATCTTCTACTTCATCACGTTCTAAACCTATTGCCTCACTGATCATTTCAAATGAAATAAACTGTTCAGGACACTTCTTTATGTACTTTTCAATCTTATCAATCGTCATATTGTCTTTCTCAAGACATTTAGGACAAATATCTCTTAACTTCTTTTCAAACAATATTCCGCATTTTTTACAGTTTATCAGGTTCACGTTTTATTAATTGACCTTTCTTAATAAGACAATACAATATATAATGTCTATCGGATATTATAAAAAAATTCTTTAATATATTTTTATATATATTCATCTAATTATAATAATACTTTATTTTTATTGGAGTGAAATGAGTCAAATAAAGGAAATTTCAACTAACAAAAAAGCCTACCACGAGTATCATATATTTGAAACTTTTCAGGCTGGTATTGTCCTGACCGGAACTGAAATAAAATCCGTCAGAGCAGGCCGGGTAAATCTGAAAGACAGTTTTGCAAAAATAGAAAATGGAGAAGTCTGGCTTTATCATTCTCATATCAGCCCTTATGATATGGGAAACAGGTATAACCATGAGCCTGAAAGAAAAAGAAAACTGCTTTTTACAAAACAGGAAATAAGAAAACTTATAGGAAAAACCAAAGAAACCGGGCACACATTGGTACCTACAAAAATGTATCTTTCAGACGGTTGGGCTAAAGTTGAAATTGGCCTTGCAAAAGGGAAAAAGCTTTACGATAAAAGAGAAGACATAGCCAAAAAAACTGTCAAAAGAGAAATTGAACGAGCTATGAAAGGTAAATATTAAAATAAGACCGCAGAGTGCGGTCTTATTTTAATATTTATACTAAACTTTTTTAATGCATGAATTCTTCTTTTCCGTCAAAGCCTGGAGAATATGCGGGTAAACCATTGTATCCCGGATTTGTTGAAACTGCATATCTTATTTCTTTATCAGTATTTCCGGAAGTCCTGAACATTTTTTCAAGAGTATTAAGTCTGTCTACAAGAGAATTTGCACCATGGTTATAATCATTTAACTCAGCGTTTCTCTTTTTCATCTGGGACCATACAACTGCTTCATAGCACCAGCCATAAGTTTCTTCTTCTATGGATGAAAACTCATCCTGATGAATTGATTCGTGTGATAAAATACTTGCCAAAGCCTCAGTTGGAGCATCCATGTGTCTTTTGCTTATGAAAATATAAAGCTGACCGTCTTCTCCTCTCCATCCAAGAGCATCGAAAGTAGCGTATGCCTGTGAAATTTTTCCTAAATCTTTAAATAGTAATTTAATTGGCCTGCGAGTTACATTATCACCAAGTATTGCTTTTTTAGCCCATTCTGCAGATGTGCCGTCCATCATGTTTAAAGCCTTAATGAATTTTGGACTGTCCGTTACTGCTGAATAATTATTTGTCTGAGCAGCATTTTCCACTTTTGTAAATCCCATAATGAAAGGCATGATTAAAGCCATTAAAATTACACTTACTACCCGCATCTATTCGATCCTTTACGCTTTACCCCCCGGAATTATCAACTCTATCCGGCATCTTCTAACCTACACAAAAACAGCGTCCCTACTCGTTTTACTGATTTAATAAGTATAAATGCTGCTTATTTTTCATTATGGCATATTAAAATTATAATTATCCACTCGAAAAAAGAAACATTTATTTAATTTAAATTTCTGTGAATGAAACTTTAATAAAAATATAGAATGGGCAGCCCATCAAAAAGGTACTTATTTATAAAAGGAGCTGCACTCCTTTGTATCTATTTTTCTAGGGGGGGGAATGAACGATTGCTATGAATTACCTTAAAGAGTCATCTTGAGCGTAGCGATAGCGAAGTCGAAAGATCTTACCAAGTCTGAAATAATCTTATATTATTGGCAAGATGCCTCGACTTCGCTCGGCATGACATTTTGAATTAATGTACTATTTTAAAAGAAATAATTTTGTTATTTAATTTTAGGGGGTTCGGGGGCGTAGCCCCTGACCGAACATAACTTACTCCTGCTTGCACGTCAAGGGTGGTGGGAGAAATTCTGTTTGAGCCGAAACAACGTGAAGGCGAGTTAATTTCGTCATGGAATGAAAACTACAGTATAAGTGCTTAGCGGGAGTAATGAACAATGTCGTTTCTTTCTTTGTTTCATCTCTTTCTTTTCGTCACAAAAGAAAGAAATGAAAAACCGTTAAACCTGATTAACTTTACGGTAAGTATAGCGACACTTACTTTTATATTTATTTTTAATTTTGTATTATTATTTGTCTATTAAATGATTTATCTGGGTAAAATTATGCTAAATAAAATTCTGTTAAATCATCCAAGAATATCAATAGGTTTAATATCTATCATTATATCTGTTTTATTAACAATTACCCTTCTAAAACACGATATTAGCTTTTCAGGAATTTGGGGTGGTATTATTGGAGGTTGTATTTCTGGATTAGTTACATTTATGGCAATGAGTTATATTGATGACAAGAATCATCAAAGATGGCAAAAAGCTACCCTACAAAATAAAAAAACAGAATTAATGGTTGAAGCCATAATATCATTAGCTAATTGTTTAAATTATATTGAATTAAAAAAATTAAATGACATTCAAAGTGGTATATTTTTACCTTTTTATGAGAGCGATTTAGATAAATTTCGTAATTGTTTTTCAAATTTATCACAATATCTAATTTTTATACCAGATAATTGTAATGAATATACATCTATAAAAGAAGTTAAAAACTTAACAGAAATTATCACTCAAATCTTTAGATTAATTTTATTTATAAAAAATGAACCTTCACAATCTTTGCATCCATTAATAGAAAAAAATATTTTATATTTTAATGAAAAGTATATTTTTTATGTTGATTTTATTAGATTTGTTGATTATTTTTCAAATTCAACAAATCTACATGAATTTCACATAGGATATGGCTTTCATTCTGAATTTAAAAGAGACTATGATAATGATTTTATAAAACTTGTTAATACTTTTTATGAGAAAGCTGGAAAGATACATATTTTATTAAAGAATGATTGCACTATAGATAATTAAGTATAATCTCCGATAAAAATATCTGATTATATTTTATTTTCCAGAACAGGATTTGTTTGCGCATCCTTTGCAGGATTTTATGATAACGACCGAATTACATCTTGGGCATCTTTGTCCAAGATATTTTTCATCCAGCTTCATTTTGCATGTGGGACAGCTTAAAATTTGATTTTTTACACAGTTTTCCATCACATCACAAATCCTAAAATTGACGATAAAATTCCGCCTGCAATAAATGCCATAACCCAGGAACCAAACCAGACCAGAGAAGCTTCTTTCCAACCTCTTTCCTTATACATAACTATTACAGAAGCAATACATGGCACAAACAAAGTTATAACCACAAGACAAACAAGAACCTGCATAGGAGTTAAAATCGCAGCAGCGCTCCCCAATCCTGCCATTTTAGCAAGACCGGCAGCTCCAAAATCTCTCCTTATCAATCCCATAATAAATATCGTTGCTGCTTCAGGAGGCAGATGCAGTACTTGTACTGTAACAGGTGCTACTACATTTTGAATAAAACCAAGTCCGCCTGAAATTTTTAAAATGGTAACAATAAATGCTCCAAGAAAAAATAAAGGCGTAGCTTCTTTTAAAAAATGCACTGTCTTGGAAAAAGTCTTATTGAAGACGTTTTTCATAACAGGAAGTCTCATCGGAGGAAGATCAATAAGAAGATGGGTTGATTTGCCTGGCAGAATTTTATTTAATACAGTTCCAACAGACACAAGTATTGTAAAAATACTCAAAAGATAAATTATCCAAGCCTTTAACCCGCCAGCAACGGCCATAAGTCCAACGATAATACCAAGCTGGGCGGAGCATGGCACAACAAGTCCGAGAATTGCAGTTACAATTGTTCTTTCTCTTTTTGAACCCAGTATTCTTGTCGATATAGTTGCCATTGTAATACATCCAAAACCTAAAACTATAGGAATAATGGCTCTTCCGTTCAGTCCGACTTTTGTTAACATTCTGTCTGTCAAAACAGCAAGCCTTGGCAAATATCCCGAATCTTCAAGAATAGCCATAAATATATTAAAACTTATAATTAAAGGAAGCAGAACTCCAATTATATACTGGACTGTCATTGTCAAAAGACCAAATTCTCCGGTCAATATTTCTCTAAATGCTCCTTTTGGAACTATTATCGAAGTTATATGAGTTATCCAGGGGGTATAATGCTCTAATAATATATTTTTTTCTATAAAATTGACCACATTACCTGCAATAAGCACACCCATTATTTTATAGAGAACAAAGAGTACTGATACACAGGCAACTACTCCAAGGATAGGGTTTAAAAGGAGTCGTCCAAGCTTCGTAGAAATATTAACTCCATGATCTGTTTGGGATAAAACAACTTCAACAATTTCATTGACTCTATTTCTTCTTTCAGAGTATATATTGTCTCTTTTTTCAGTATCTTCTTCAAGTTTTAATAATGTATCAGAAGGAATATTCTCTAGAAAGGCTGTTTTTTTACCGGTTTTTGCATTTTTAATATTTGCTTTTGCCTTATTTATTCCCTTATTTTTAATTGCAACTGTTGGAACAATTTTTACGCCAAGCATATTTTCAAGCGCATCAATATCAATTTTAATGCCTCTTGCCGTTGCTTCATCAATTTGATTAAGGACAACAATCATTTTATAGCCCATATCAATGAGCTGCTGAGTCAGAAAGAGGTCTCTTTCAAGACTTAAAGCACTTACAACATTTATTATTATGTCTGCCTTAAGAATAATTTCTTTTGCGACAATTTCTTCTTCGTTAAAATTACCTATACCGTAAATACCCGGTGTATCTATAACTTCAGCCTCATCTATAAAAGCTCTTGATATATCAACTGTTGTACCGGGATAATTGCTGACTTCAACATAAAAACCTGTTAATTTGTTAAAAAATACAGATTTTCCAACGTTAGGATTGCCAGCCAGCACAACTTTAGGCAGATTTAATCTATCTGCGCAATTCTTTGAATTGTTCAGATGCTCTTTTGCAGAGCGGGAGTGAGAAAAAACTGAAGCAGCTGCGAAGAGCAGGTGCTTAAAGTTTTTCGCAACTCGTTCTTTGTGCTTTCCGCAAGAAATGTCCATTTAGATAACCTTTACGTAAATCTGCCTTGAAAGATCCTTACCTATGGCAATTTCTTGCTGGTTTTTGCTTATAACAACAGCACCAGGTTTTGCGATACAGGTTACTAACTGACCTTCTTCAATTCCAAATCTGGAAGAAAACAGTTTTATATTAGATGTATCTATAAATTTAAGTATTCTTGCCTTTTGCCCGATTTTGACTTCGCTTAGTTTAACCATCTTGCCATATATCTCTTCTAATTAATTTTTTTAAACGAGTTATGTATATCTTATTGAGAAAGATTCTCAATAACTCTATTTATAGAATAGCACGCAATTTTTGCAATGTCAATCCAACCCGCCCAAAATACTGGTTAAAACAGATTTTTAAGAAAAATTAGACAATATTACTTATTTTCTGCTTTATTTAATCCTTTAACTCCTGGGAATTCATTGCTGCCGGTTCTCTTCTTTGTTACATAATATTGGAATTTTGGTATCCCTGAAGATAGAAAATATGCTGATATTGCAAGTCCAACAGATGTATAAAGTGCTTTCATTCCAAGGTTTTTATTCTGAAACTTTTTGAGAGTTTCTTTGAGATCATCAAATTTGATATTTTCTTTATCTTTGAACGATTGTTCAAAATTCTTCTTTAAACATTCTGCATACTTTTGAATACTATCTTTAGTCTCATTTAAACTTGATATTGATACATATTTTTTGGGATTCAGAATATCAGGATTAGATTCACTAAAGGCTTTATTAATGAAACTTTGGTTTCTAATAAGCCCATCGTTTACAATATCTTCTATTTGAGCAGTTACAAGTTCATGTTTAACCTGATTAAGATGATCTTTTAGTTTGTTGATTTCTTTTCTTTCTCTTTCAATATCAGGAAGTCCTGCTTTTAAAAGCTCATCAATATTTTTAACTGTTTCATCTTTATCAATTCTTTCATCTATAATGCCTTTTACAGTATTTTTATAAATTCTGTCAGATTCTTTTGAAAAAAAGTCAAAAAGATGTTCAGAAGTTTGAGGAACCTGATTTTTAGAGGCAAGCTCTTCAAGATACCCTGATATTCTCATCAATCCGTTACCTGTTATTAACTGATTATTGAGTTTTGCTGTAATTATCGCATTTATCTCTATAAATTTCCTGTTTTCAGCATATTTAATCCTTTCAAGGAAATCTTTAAGCTCCAATGTATTTGCTTTTTCTATCGCTTTTTTTCTTTTATCAGGATTTTCTATCTTTTCTGCTGTTTCAGTTGCTTTTTGTATTTCAGCTTTAATACTGTTAACAAGTTCTTTATTCTCTTTTCCGAATATATCTGTCATAAATGTATCAAATTCAGTTTTAGACTTTGAATCAGCATTAAATTTCTCAAGTATCTGCCTGTTGAGATATTCAGTAATTCTTGGGTCAAGGTTTGTCGATACACCCATTCTTTTATCCCAATTCAAACCTGTAGCATTTTTCTTGCCAAAGAAGTTAAATTTATCATCGGAGAGAAAATGTGAAATATGATGAGTTGAGGCCATGTAGAAATACATTGAACAAACGTCTCTCAGAACAATTTCAAATTTTTCATCTTCATTTCTGGAATTTATTGATCTTCCGCCGATAATTGCAGCATCCATGGTAAGTATCTTGTATATATTGTCATTTTCAAGCTTGTGACTTAAAGATACAAGTCCGCCTTTAAAATTCGTACTAGAAGTTTTTGCAGATTCAAGAAATTTCTGCATTGAAATAGAATCATTATTTTTTGCCTGTTGAGACTGCTTTTCAGAAGGGTTGTTTCTCAAAAGATTTTGCCTTTGATTCTTTAAATCATTTTCAGTAACAGAATTTTTATATTTCGGAATCATACTACCGACGAGATAAATACCTGTTAAAGTACAAAGTACGATTTTTGCAAATTTAACTCTGGTAAGTAATTCTCTAAATTTATTTGATTTTCCATCAGCAAATTTATCAAGAGGGCTTTTAATATGTTCCTTTAAACTGCCATATTCATCGGATATTGTGTCTTTTCCGACATCAACTGTGGTATCAAGATTAAATTTTTTGGCAATAAAGTCACCGGCTTTATTTAATGAGGTTATTCCAAAAAGCCACACAATCCCTGTTAAAAACTCTTCTATAAATCTTTCCTTAAGTTCAACTGCTCCGCCTCTTTTATGGGCATGATAACACCTGCCTGCAAGAACAGAACCCTCAAGCAGTAAAACCGGTGCTAACGCTTTTGAGTTGCTTAAATCAGCAACTGCTTTTCGTGCAAATTGACCAAACCAATTTTTACTACCTAAGTTTGTCTGTACAGGTTTTACCATTTATTCGTTCCAGATTTGCTTAATGAAGTTATGGTTTTCTAACATGAAAATTATTCCTCATTTATTAACCTAACCTATTAAAACGCATAATTACTAAGATTTGCTAAAAAAATTGAAATGTTAAGTATATTTTTACCAAATCCGTTATATATACAAGGAAATGAATTTATATCAAATACTTGCTTAAATTATTTCTAAGTGTTTAAATGACAAAATAATAGGCATCATCATTTAAATTTTAAAAAACTCCATCAACAACCTCACAATGGAACTATGAAATATGACAAAGAAATAATGAGTCTCTATCAAGGTAAAATTAGAGATATTAAACCAGAATAAAAAAAAGAACCTGAAATAAGGTTTTAAAAGATCAGAAAGGTATTACATGCAGAAATTAATGAAAACAAAGATAATAGCAACCATAGGACCTGCTACGTGTACAGAAGAAAAAATAAAAGAACTTATACTGGCAGGTACAAAAATATTTAGAATAAATTCTTCTCACGAATCAAAAGAAATCCATAAACAAAGGATTGAAACTGTCAGAAAAATTTCAGGGGAACTGAATTTGCATATCCCTGTTATTCTTGACCTGCAAGGACCAAAAATCAGGGTTGGTACTTTAAATGAGCCTATGGAACTGGCTGAAGATGCAATAGTTGTGTTAAAGCCAGCTTTAGAGCAAGAAGATCCTGCAATCATCCCTGTTGATTACATGGGAATAATAAATGACGTTAAAGTAGGAGATAAAATTCTCCTTGATGACGGGAAAATAGGATTAACAGTTCTTTCACTAACAAAAGATTCTATAACTTCTAAAGTTATTTACGGCGGGACTTTAAAATCAAGAAAAGGCTTAAATATTCCAGGAACAACTGCCAGTATTTCGGCTATTACAGATAAAGATATTGATTTTATTAAGTTTGCAGTTGAAAATAACGTAGATTATCTTGCTTTATCTTTTGTTCGTACAAAAGACGATGTTGTCAGGGCAAAAAGTTACGTCCAGCAATTTAAGGGTGATATACCTGTTATAGCAAAGATTGAAAAACCTCAGGCACTTGATAATCTTGAATCAATTATTATGGCTTCTGACGGAGTAATGGTAGCAAGGGGAGATCTCGGTATTGAAATTTCACCGGAACGTGTTCCTATTGCACAAAAACAAATTATAGAAATGTCTAATTCACACAGAAAAGAAGTAATTGTTGCAACTCAGATGCTTGAATCCATGATAGAAGATCCAATGCCGACAAGAGCTGAAGCAAGCGACGTTGCAAATGCTATTTTAGACGGTACTGATGCCGTAATGCTTTCAGGTGAAACAGCCGTCGGGAAATATGCCCTCGAATCAGTCAGTATGATGAACATGATTGCACAAAATATAGAAAAAAGTCCCTTTTACAAAGGCAATAAATTCACATCAGATAAAGAACATATCTATGAACTTGATTCTCAGGCAATTGCATCTGCCGTAATAAGAATGCTCACTGAAGTTGAAATTTCAGCAATAGTTGCTTTTACAAGGACAGGTTTTACAGGAAAACTTCTTTCTAAAGCAAAACCGTCTGTTCCAATTATTGCAATATCTGATAACGAGAAGACTTGCAGAAAATTGAACCTTTCATGGGGGATCTTCCCTTATCTAATGCCATTTGAAATAAACTTCACTGAAGAACTTTTAAGAAAGCTTGATGAAATGCTAATGAAGGAAACTTTCCTGAATGCAGGAGATAAAATCATCATTACAGGCGGGCTGCCTTATCTTACCGTTGGAAAAACCAACTTCCTCAGACTTCATCAGGTAGGTTCGTCAGGAACAATGTTTTAATATATATAAAAACTATTTAAAGAAAGGCTTTTGACTTTTTTGTCAGAGCCTTTTTAGTATGGCAATTTTAAATTTTTAGCTGTTTTAATAATAAATAGAACACTAAATCTGGGATTTTACAAAATGAATGCAGGATCTATACCCCCATTAATATACAGCATAAAAAAATCAGAAAGGCCGGATAATATATCTGGTCTCGAATACTCACGTAAAGATAAATTTGTAAAAAACTCAAATATCGGTTTTGAAGGGTTAACAAGTAATCTGGGGAAAAGAGCATATTCAGATGAAGAATCTATCATAACAGAAATTGAAAATTATCCTTATGCAAATGGCATAGTAGGAAGTCTGCCTTCAGAATGGATAGAGAAAATTCCACAAAAGGAAAGAAAAGATAAAATAAAAACTTTATATGCAGAACTTGGACAAATATTCTCAGATTTGAAACTGCAAGGTCGATTTAAGGAGAATAACATTGAAAAAGCTTCAAATGAAATAAATAAAGTTCTTCATGATTCGGGCATATTGTTTGAGAACCAGAGAGTGAATCTGGAAAAGATTGGAGTGGGCAAATTCGGCACAGTTTATCTGCTTAAGGAAAATTTTGATAAAGATAAAAAATACAGTAAATATGTAATTAAATTATTTCACACAGTACAAGCTGATAATAATTTTCATGGAACTTATGTTGAATCAAACAGAGCAATGTATTGGCTTAAAAATGCAGGTAAACAAACTCAAAGGGCAAGGTTTTATTTTGCCGATTTAAAAAACGGATTCATGGTTTCTCAGTATGTTGATGAATTTATCGAGAAACCTAAAAAGAAGGCATTTCCTAAGCTATTCGGCATATTTGCCTATGATGATAATATTTCAAATAAAATAGGGGATTATTATGTAGAATATGGGGGCATGGGAATAATAAACCCGCTATTAACGGAGAATAAAGTTGCACGACGTATTAATAAAAAGATATTTTATACTCCGGAAAATAAGCGCATGGACCTCTGGAATAAGCTTTATAAAGATAATAATAAAGATAATGATGTATTAGCCGGTCTTGCCCTATCCATAAAATTTTTGCCTGAAAAAGAACATGAAACGTGTTTTGAAATACTTTCTCTAAGAGAAAGCAATCAGGTTAAAGAAGCTCTTGCGTATAATATGAAGATTCTTCCAGACAACACCTTATTAGAATATTTTGAACAATTTTCCCAAAATGCTGATAATCCTGTTAAAGTAGCTCTTATAGGTCATTTTAAAAGAATTCCAATAAATGAAAGATCGAAATACTTTAAATCATTTACTGAAAATGCTAATAATCCTGTTAAAATAGCGCTCATTAGAAAGTTATCAATGTTGCCGGAAAAAGAAAGGTCAAGCTACTTTAAACTATTTGCTGAAAATGCTGATATTTCCGTAAAACAATATTTAAATCATAGTTTGTCAGATATTCCACTTAATGAACGTGCAGAATGCAGAGCTTTAATATAATAAAAAGTCGGGAATTCCCGACTTTTTATTAATTTTATCTGATATTTGAATATGTCCAGGCGTTTGGATTTGGACTTTCGGCTTCTGCAACAGGTTTGAATTCCTCTTCCTTGCTTCCGCCATGAGCTATTGGATTATAAAGTCTGTTATAATACTCAATTACCATACGATCTGAGTTAAAGTAGGCTTCCGAAGTTCTTATAGCCTGACGTGTAAGTGCTGCCCACTGCGTTTTGTCGTTATAGTAAGTTGGGATTATATCACCTTCAATAATTTTCATCATAACTTCATAGTCTTTCCAGTGGCGATCTTCCCATGGAATATCTTCGTCTATACCATCATATGTGATTGTATAGCCATTAATATTGTGGAAAGTACCTTCTACTGCCCATCCGTCAAATATTGAAAGATGCAAAGCTCCGTTCATATTTGCAGACATGCCGGAAGTACCTGAAGCTTCAAACGGTCTTAAAGGTGTATTTAACCATACGTCTGATCCTCTTTTAAGGATACTGCTGAGTTTTAAATCATAATTCGGAAGTACAGCCACGTTTTTAAGTTCATGAGATTGTTTTAATATATTGTTGAACATATCACGGCCCAAAGTATCATCAGGGTGAAATTTACCTGCAAAGATAATCTGAAGTTTATCTTCTTTAAGCAGTTTTTCAATACGTTCCCTGTTCATTAAAATAAGCCATGCTCTCTTATAATCAGCAAACCTTCTTGCCCAGGTAATTGTTAAAACATCAGGGTTAAAACGTTTACCTGTTTTATTTGCTACATAGGTAAATAGCTCTTTTTTCATGTCTGTTTTAGCATTAAGCAAATCTTGATCCGTTTTTGCATTATTAATTCTTGGATCTTGCCAGTAATGAAGATTAACAGCATTAGTTATCGCTCTGATAGGGCATCTGCCTTTTACCCATTCCCACATCTTGTTAGAAACAAGACCATGAAGCTGGGATACAGCATTTGCAAGACGGCTCATTCTCAGTGCAGCAACTGTTAAAGAGAAATTTTCACCGCCAAGTTCAATAGCTTTTTCTTTTGAAGTACCTGAAAAGAAACCTGCTTCATAGAGAAGGTCAATCCAGTGAACTTCATTTCCTGCAGCTACAGGAGTATGAGTTGTAAATACTGTTTTTTCTCTTACTTTGTTTAAATCCCCGTTAAATAAACGTAAAAGCTCGAATGCTGCCGGTAAGGCATGTCCTTCATTCATATGGACAACATCAAAGTTGAAGCCTGCCATTTGAAGAACACGAATACCACCGATTCCAAGAACTATTTCCTGACAAATACGGGTTCTTTCGTTACCATCATACAACCTGTGACAAATTTGACGCATTTCAGGAGAATTTTCAGGAAGGTCTGTAGTAAGTAAATAAATAGGCACTGTGCCAAAAATTTCCGGTTCAAGCCTAAATGCCTTTACTTTAACCTGTTGTCTGAATATCTCAACGTCAACTGTTATACCTGTGTCTGTCAAAAAGTCATAATGCTTTCTGAAATATGCAACTTCAGCTTTTCCTTCGCTGTCAATTCTTTGATCATAATAACCGTAAGACCATAAGATGCTTACGCCAACCATAGGAAGTCCTAAATAGCCCGCTGATTGCATATGGCTTCCTGCAAGAAAACCCAACCCTCCTGAATATGTATTAAGGGATTGGTCAATCGCCATTTCCATTGAAAAATATGCAACATTTGGTTGTGTCATAATATTTTTTTACCTTTACACGCAAATACTAATTTTAACTTTACCGTATTAAATACTCCAGGATTCTTTTAATATAACATATTATTACTTTTTAACTCTTTATTAATCATCTTAATAAACGATAATTATTGATATAATCGTAATTTTAACGATTAAAAGGCTATTTTTTCCTTTATTTTCGATCTGTAAAATACTTCAGGATATTTATTTATAATTTGCATTTTTATTATACCAAATTATCAGCTATTTGGATATTATTGCCGAAAAGTATACTATAATTACTTTTCGCTTTATAGAATTAGCCAAAATATAAATGGGTTTTAACTATGTACTATAGTTAAAAGCAAAAACATTTCTGTTATGCACATAATGGTATTACATAACTGATGCCATAATTGCTTTTTGTGCATGTAGACGGTTTTCTGCCTGTTCAAAAATTACATCAGCATATTTTTCAAGCACTTCTTCAGTAATTTCTTCTCCTCTATGTGCAGGAAGACAATGAAGAACAATTACATCATCGCTGGCATGGCTTAAAAGTTCACTGTTTACCTGATAAGGCTTAAAAAGATCTTTTCTTTTCAGAGCTTCTGCTTCCTGCCCCATGCTTGCCCAAACATCAGTATACACAACATTTGCATTCAGCATTGCTTCTTTTGGATTGTTTGTTACCTGAATTTTTGAACCTGAAATATCAGCAAACTCCTCTGCCTTGTTTAAATATTCTGTATCAGGATCATACCCTTCAGGGCAGCATATGGAAATGTCCATGCCCATAATTGAGCAGCCTAAAAGAAGACTGTTTGCAACATTATTGCCATCACCAATATATGCAAGTTTAAGATTTTCTAATTCTCCAAAAGTTTCTCTTATAGTTAAAAGATCAGCAAGTATCTGGCATGGGTGAGAACTGTCTGTCAGACCGTTAATAACAGGAATATCAGCCCATTTTGCAAATTCAACAACATCGCTATGAGCAAATGTTCTTATCATAACTCCGTCGGCGTATCTTGAAATAACTCTTGCAGTATCTGCTATTGTTTCCCTGACTCCAAGATTAATTTCATCCTGTTTTAATACAATTGAATCTCCGCCAAGCTGCCTGATTCCTATTTCAAAACTCACTCTTGTTCTAAGACTTGGCTTTGAAAATATTAAAATAAGGGTCTTATTATTCAGAACATGATGTGTTTGTCCTATTCTATTGTCCTGTTTTAGTCTGGCTGCAAGATCCAAAAGATATGTTAAGCTTTCTTTATTAAAATCTGCAAGTGATAAAAAATCTTTTCCCTTTAAATTCATATACTTCTTCCCCTTATTGAAAATTAGCTGTATATATTATAATGTGCTAAAAATAATTGTTAAATAGAGACCCAACAAGTAAAAATATTTGAGTTGACCCTTATAGGAGTAAAAATGAAAAAAATAAATGATTTATCCTCACTCCCGCTGGAAGAAAAAACACTCTCAAGCGAAACTAAATATACAGGCCATATTATAAATGTCAGGAGGGATGATGTACTTTTAAGCAACGGTGAAGAACATTTTAGAGAAGTCGTTGAACATCCGGGCGGAGTTGTAATCATACCTGTTATAGATAATAAAGTCATTTTAGTAAGACAATGGAGGCATCCTGTAAAAAATGAGCTTATAGAATTCCCTGCAGGAAAACTAAACAGAGGGGAAGATCCCTTTCTTGCCGCCCAGAGGGAGTTAACTGAAGAAACCGGTTACACTGCAAAAAAATGGGAATCTTTAGGCTTTATTTATACAGCTCCCGGATTTTGCGATGAAAGATTATACCTGTATAAAGCATCTGATCTTGAATATACTGAAACAAATCCTGATTTTGGTGAAATTGTTGAATCTTTTGAGGTTGAAATAAACCATGCCATGGAAATGGTTAAAGATGGTAGAATATTAGATGCAAAAACAATTGTGGGTTTACTTAAAATTCAGGGTTTATAAGATGCCAATAAAGTTAATAGCTCTTGATATAGACGGAACTATAATGGATAAAAGGTTTCAAATCTCTGACAGAGTAAAGAAAACCATTTTAAGAGCTATCAATTCAGGCATATATGTAGTCATAGCAACAGGCAGGATGTACAGCGCAACCGTTCCGATTGCAGCAGGACTTGGTATTGTTACCCCTCTTATAACTTATCAGGGAAGCATGGTCAAAGAATTCTACGAAAAAGATGATATTCTTTTGCACTATGATGTTTCTCCAGATTTATCAAAAAAAATATTGGATGAATTAAGAAAATTTGACGTACAAATAAATCTTTATCTCGATGATGAACTGTTTATTGAGGATGAAAGCGCTATATTAGCTGAATATGCAGCAAAAAGAAATATTATTTATCATAAAATTAATTCTTTTGACAATATTCTTGATCTTAAACCTACTAAAATTCTTGCTATGATAAAAGATGCTGAAAAGGCGACAGAAGTAAAGGATTATTTAAAGGACAAATACTCTGATACTCTTTATATAACAAAATCCACACCATTTTATGTTGAAATTGTCAATAAAGAAGCTTCAAAAGGTAAAGCTATTCGTTTTCTTGCAAATAAGTGGTGCATAGACCGGTCCGAAATAATGGCAGTAGGAGATCAGGACAATGATATAGAAATGCTGGAAGTAGCAGGCTTTCCGGTTGCAATGGGAAACAGTACCGAAGGACTTAAAAATATAGCAAAATATGTTACTGATACCGTTGATAATGACGGCGCCGCCCTAGCTATAGAAAAATACGCATTATAATCAGGGAAAAAGAACAATGAATAAGCAATTTTATGTTTATATAATTACAAATTCAAAAACAAAACCTCTTTATATTGGGGTAACAAAAGATCTTTGTAGAAAAATATATGAACATAAAAATAAAGTAGCTGATGGTTATTCCAGTAAGTATAATTTAACAAAATTAGTCTATTTTGAAATTTTTAATTTTATTAATGATGCAATTACCAGAGAAAAGCAATTAAAAAATTGGCATAGGGATTGGAAATTAAATTTGATTAAAACAATAAATCCTGAATTAAAGGAAATAAATGTATCTTAGATCCCGAAACAAGTTCGGGATGACACTTTAGTCTATGTGTCATGCTGAACTTGTTTCAGCATCTATCTTAACATTGATCTTTAAAAGATATAAAAATTAAGAAGGATTATAAAATGAACGAAAAATACAGAATAGGAAACGGCTACGATATACACAGGCTTGAAGAAGGAAGAAAACTTGTTCTTGGTGGAATAGAAATCCCCTACCACCTCGGACTTTTAGGACATTCTGATGCTGATGTTCTGGTACATGCCATCATGGACGCATTACTCGGAGCTCTTTCTCTGGGAGATATCGGCAAGTATTTTCCTCCTTCAGATCCAGAATACAAAGATATTGACAGTTTTATACTTTTAAAAAAGGTTTTTGAACTGGTAAAGGCAGAAGAATATAGAATAGTAAATATAGACAATGTTATTCAGGCAGAAAAGCCAAAGATGTCGGGTTTTTTAATGAAGATGAAGCAAAATATTGCTATAGCTCTTGATATAAATCCTGAACAGGTTTCAATAAAAGCAACAACGATGGAAGGCTTAGGACCTATAGGCGAAGGCAGAGCCATCGCAGTTCATTCTGTTGTAATGCTGGAAAAGATTTAGATTATTTTAAGCTGGATACTGAAACAAACAGTAGGATGGGCAGTCTTGCCCATCGAAAGTTTCGCAAGATACAGATTTCTGCACCAGTTCAGTTATTATCGGTAAATTTGCTAATTCGCTTTTTGTAAAATATTCAACAATTTATAATCTTCTAGTATCAAGGAGTCATCTTGAACGAAGCAGCAGCGAAGTCGAAAGATCTTACCATGCTTGAAGTAATCTGATCATTCTAAATGAAAAAAACCTTAATACCATACTGACGGGCAAGACTACCCATCCTAATACTTAAAAATCATCCTCTTCCCTGACTTCTCCAGGCTCGTAGATTTTGTCTCCGTCTTCAACTCTTATCATAAGAAAGAGTCTCAGCTGCTTTTTGTAGTTAGCAAGAGCAATTTCCTTTGTTTTAGCGCAAAAAGCAAATTCAGGCAGTTCTTCTATTTCTATATAATTGTATTCTTCACCGTTAAAATCAAGATCCGTACCATGTATCAACGTCCAGTCCAGATTTAGATAGTAATCAAGATCTTTTTCCATAATTATTTATCTATATCCTTTACAAGCGGCTGAGGTATTTCAAGCCCTTCCCCTCCGATAAATTCAGCCTTTTTGCCATTTATATCGAGATAAACAGGCTTTCCATCTGCTGAATCAATTGCCGTATAGGAAACCTGCCTAAGCCTGAGTTTCATGCTTTCAGATCCTCCGCCTGATCCGAAGTCCTTAGAAAGATTAATTTCAACTTTGTCAGGAGTTTCTTTTATGCCAATAAGCCTGGTTTTTTCAGGTATTTCTGTAAAAAACCCCGCATCTTTCTCCTCGGCAGAAGGCCCTTTTAATAATTCACTCATTGCCGTTTCAATTTTATCCAGTTTTATGCTTCGTTTAACAGGCATAACCTGATTCTTTACGGTACTAACCTGTTTAACAAAGTATACTGACACTTGATTTTCTTTTACATACTGTTTCTGTTTTTTTATGGCATATACAACCAGCGAAAGTGCCACCATAATTAGAATAATAAGTGCGATACTTTTCTTGTTTTTCATTCCTGTTTAACCTCTATAATTTTCAGGCAGCCAGACGGTTCCTTCAAGGTTAATTTTGTTATTTTCAATAGAGAATTTTTTCATCTCAATATCGCTGCCATTTTTTGACAAACTGTTAAAATCGACTATAACTGGTTTTTGGAATGTTATGAAATTAGAAAGCAGATTTAATTCACCGCCTAATGGTTTTGAAATCATCTGCAAATCAGCTACACGAAGTTTATTATCGATCACTTTAAGACCAATACCCATTTTTACAGGGAGTTTCATATACTCAGGCATTCCATTAAAATGAATATCAGTGGAAATTACAAGCTTATTATTATTAATATTAGCTTTTAAGTTAAGGAAATCAATAAGATCAATATCCTGATTAAATAGCTTTATACTTACACCTCTGAGTTTTTTGCGATATTGATCAGAGCTAACGGTATTATTTATATCTGAGTCAGTAAGTGTTCCTTTGAAACCTATATATATTGGTGATACTGGAACTACAGAGTTGTTGCTGCGATCAATCTGAGTAAAATTACACAAACTTTTTGCTTCCAAAGAAGATATATAAACGCCGTCTTTTGAGATATTTTTTGCGTTAAGCTGAGCTGTTTTAAACTTTCCTGAAGCAAGATCCAAAGCACTGTAGCCTTTAATATTAACTTTCACTTCTCCTTTATCAAGAAGTTTTGTTATATTGTCTTCTATTGCACCTTCAGCTATTTCAGTGACAGCCAGATTCAATCCTACAAATCTCTGTATATTTCTTGTAAGAAAATTACTGACCGGATAAGGTTTTGAAGGACAGGTATTTACACTTTTCTGAGGTACAGAGAATACTAATAAATTTGAAAATAAAACTGCAACTGTTATTAAACCAACAAGAATGTAAAACCTGCTCATTTTTATACTCTTCATTTATAAACACCCCATTAAATTTAAATAAATACATTCACCGGAAAAATTCGTTTGTCCTTAATTTTAGCAATTGCAACCAATTTATCGTCATACACAAGCTGGATTTTTTGTTCTTCGTTCAATCCGTTTAATTCAATATTTTCGATACTTTGGCCTTTTTGAATTTTTTCCAGATGATTTTGTTCTATTTTACAACATTCAAGATTAATAATACAAATAGGATTAATCAATAAATCGTTAATTTTACCATTTTTATAGGATTCTTCAATTTCATCAAGATTATAAGAGGTATCAAGAGTTAAATTTCCAGACTTTGTCCTGATTAAGTCATAAAGAGTTGCTCCATATAAAAGTTTATCACCAAGATCACTTGCAATAGACCTGATATAAGTGCCTGATGAACAATCAATATCTACAACGAGGATAGGATTTTCTGAATCTTCTTCCAGAATTTGTATTAATTTAATGGAACTTATATTTACCTTTCTTTCAGGTATATCTTCTATTTTAATATTAGCCCTTGCATATTCATACAAACGTTTACCTTTGTAATGAACTGCTGAATATATCGGAGGGGTTTGAGTTATGTCACCATGAAACTCATTAAGGGCTAATTTAATCTTTTCTATATCAAGTATTACCGGGTTGGTTTCCAGTATTTGCCCTTCCTGATCGTACGTATCAGTTCTAATTCCAAGTTTAATAAAGGCTCTATAGGATTTAGAAGATTCTAAATATTGTATAAGTTTGGTTGCTTTGCCTAATGCAATAGGAAGAACCCCTGTCGCCAATGGATCAAGGGTTCCTGTATGTCCTATCTGTTTCATATTTAAAATTTTTCTAAGTTTACTGACAACATCATGAGATGTAAAACCTTTGGGTTTATTGACATTGATAATTCCAAAGAGTTTCATTCTTATTATAGCTCACCTTTTGAGATTTTATCAATAAGATTAGTTATTCTGCTGCCACGTTCTAAAGAGTCGTCCATTCTGAATTCGAGTTCCGGGACGTGTCTTAATCTTATTCTTCTTCCTACTTCTTTTCTGATATAAGGAGTAGAATCTTCTATAGCTTCCATTGTATTTTCTTTTTGTTCTTCAGTTCCGTAGATACTTATGTATATTTTAGCATGCCCATAATCTGCTGATAAATCAATATCAGTGACTGATACTATTCCTGAAATTCTTGGATCTTTGACATGACGCTGAATTATATCACTAACTTCTTTAATCAAAGCTTTTCTGATGCGTTCTCCTCTTGAAAACATAATATTTTCCCTCTATTTACTAATTCATAACAAACGATAAAACGAAAATAATGATAGCTGAATATAATTCATAAAATGCACCGTGTCAATTAGTAGAATATGGATCCTGCCTGTTAAACCAGAGCATCTCTTTCAATTTCTTCAAGCGTCAAAACTTTAATAATGTCACCTTCTTGAACATCATTGAATTTGTTAAACGATATCCCGCATTCAAATCCCTGAGCTACTTCTTTTGCGTCATCCTTAAAACGTTTTAGCTGATCAATGTTACCTTTATGAATTTCTTTTCCATCTCTGAACAACTGAGCTGTTTTGTTACGGATTATCTTACCTTCTGTTACATAGCAGCCTGCAATTTTGACTGTTTTACCAATATTAAATACCTGTCTTACTTCTGCTGTACCAATTTCAACTTCTTTAAATTCAGGTTGCAACAGACCAAGCATAGTTTTTTCGATATCTTCAAGTATTTGATAGATGATGTCGTATTTTCTGATATCAATTCCTTCATTTGCAGCAATTCTTAAGGCATTTTGGTCTTCTTTTACACTAAATCCTATAATAATTGCATTACTTGCAGATGCCAGCATAACATCAGCTTCAGAAATATCACCTATACCGATGTGAACAATTTTTACAAATATCTGCTTGGATGTAAGCTGCTGTAATGCAGCACTCACAGCTTCAGCAGACCCGTGTGTATTTGCTTTTATTATTATATTCAAATCTTTTGATTGAGTTTGATCCTGAATGATCATTTCTCTTCTTATTTGAGAAGGAGCTATTGATTCAAGCCTGGAAGTACGTTCTTCTTCTTTTCTATGAGTAGCAATTTCCTTCATTAATTTATCGCTTTCAACAGCTTCAAATTTATCTCCGGCTTGAGGAACTTCAGTAAGTCCTGAAATTTCGACAGGGGTACTTGGACCTGCAGATTTTAATCTCACGCCCTCATCATTGAGCATAGCTCTGATCTTACCACTGACATTCCCTGCTACAATGTAATTACCGACTTTTAGAGTTCCGTTCTGGACTAATAAAGTAGCAACTGCACCTTTACCTTTGTCAAGTCTTGCTTCAATAATAACACCGCTGGCTTTAGTTATTGGATCTGCCTTTAAATCTTCCAGCTCGGCTACAAGCAAAATGTATTCAAGCAGTTCATCAAGATTTGTTCCTTGAAGAGCACTAACTGGAACACATATCGTATCACCGCCCCATTTTTCAGGAACTAAATTATATTCAGTAAGCTGCTGCATTGCTCTATCAGGATCCGCACCAACTTTATCAATTTTGTTAACTGCCACAATTATAGGTACTTTTGCAGCTTTTGCGTGATTTATTGACTCAATTGTCTGAGGCATTATGCCATCATCAGCAGCAATAACAAGAATTGCAATATCTGTTGTCTGAGCCCCTCTGGCTCTCATTGCAGTAAACGCTTCATGTCCCGGTGTATCTATAAATACAATTTTTTTATTGTTAATATTTACAGTATATGCACCGATTGACTGGGTAATTCCGCCGACTTCACTGTTAACGATCTTATGTTTTGTTGATCTGATTGCGTCAAGAAGTGTTGTTTTACCGTGATCAACATGTCCCATTATTGTTACAACAGGAGCTCTTGATTTTAGCTTTGATTTATCTACTGTTTTTTCTTCTATTTCTTCTTCTTCAACAGGAGCTGCTTCTTCAATTACAGTAAATTCAAGTTTCTCAGCAACACCTTTAGCTGCAGCCACATCAATAGTTTGATTGACCGTAGCAAGAATGCCCACCATCATTAATTGTTTAACAATCTCTGTGACACTGATATCCATTCTTTGGGCAAGTTCACCTACAGTAAGAGGCTTATCAATAATAACCTGAGTTATTTTTTCTTTAACTTCTACTCTTTCTGATTTTTTCTTTTTCTTGAACTTATCCTGAAGAATTTTAGCTTGTTCTAATTTTTCTTCTTTAGTAAAAGCATCCTGTTTGTATTTATCTTTCTTTTTACTGACACTTTCGCGCCTTCCTGGAGTCTTTCCTAACTCAGGACCAGGAGTTTCCCTTGTGCCCGGATATTTTTTTGCGGGAACCTGAGGTCTGCCAGGACCTTCTGGACGTGGAGTAAATGGTCTTGGTCCACCTTCAGGACGTGGACCGTAAGGTCTTTGACCGCCTTCCGGACGTGGAGTAAATGGTCTTGGTCCACCTTCAGGACGTGGACCGTAAGGTCTTTGACCGCCTTCTGGACGAGGACCTCTATCATAAGGTCTCTGGATTCCGTCTGGTCTTGGACCGTAAGGTCTTTGACCGCCTTCCGGACGTGGGCCTCTATCGTAAGGTCTCTGGATTCCATCCGGACGAGGGCTGTAAGGTCTTTGTCCGCCTTCCGGACGAGGGCCTCTATCGTAAGGTCTCTGGATTCCGTCTGGTCTTGGACCGTAAGGTCTTTGTCCGCCTTCCGGACGAGGGCCTCTATCGTAAGGTCTCTGTCCTTGCTCAAAACGTTGACCTTGTACTGGAGGTCTTTTGTCAGCCGATTTTTCTTCTTTAATTATCTCAGTTGTCTTAATTTCTTCTTTCTTTTCAGGAACAGGTTTTTTAGGTACTGTTTTAACTTTAGGAGATTCAAGAGCAGCTTTTGGTTGGGCAGAAGGAGCTTTAGGAGCAGGAGATTTTACCAAACTTGATAACTTTTCAGCCTCAGCTTCACTAATTGTGCTCGCATGAGACTTAACTTTAATATTCATTTTGCTGTCAAGAACGTCTAAAACTTCCTTGTTAGAAAGGTTTAATTTCTTGGCAATGTCATATATTCTAACTCTATCTTCTGCCATTCTATAAATATCTCCTAATTTTTTGCCCTTTTAATTATATTATACCTATTTTTAACACAATCATCCATTCAAGTATACTCTCTAAATATTTTATTCTTTATTCAGGTTTAATATCTCCAGGTTTACCTTGACATAGACTCACTATTTCCTTGTCGTACATCTAGTTCTGTTGAGAGGTCGTTAATTATAGAGATTGGAATATCTTTTTTTAAAGTTTTTTGCAATCTCTTTTTTTTAATTGCCTGATTCAAGCACTCTTTATTATAGCAAAGATAAGAAGAACGACCAAAATGATGGGATGAGGGCATTACGATAATCTCATTTGTATCATAAGTTCTCATGACTCTGATCATATCTTTTTTATCTTTTATTTGTCCACATCCTATACATTTTCTACTGTTCAATTCGCACCTCGTAAGAAAAGTTTAAAGGAAAACTTGACGCTTTCCTTTAAACTTTTTATTTATTTCAGGCTTCTTCTTCAGTTTCTTCCACCTGAGATTCTTCTTGCTGGTCGTATTCCTGATCATATTCCTGATTATACTGTTCCATTTGACTCAGACTCTTAATGTCAATTTTCCATCCTGTAAGACGGTGTGCCAGCCTTACATTCTGACCTTCTTTACCGATAGCAAGACTCAGTTGATCATCAGGAACCACAACAATAGCAACTTTGTTTGTTTCAGTATTTTCGAGTATTTCTACAGAAACAATTCTTGCCGGAGAAAGCGCATTTATGATGTATTCAACCGGATCTTCTGAATATCTTATTATATCGATTTTTTCATTTTTAAGTTCATTAACAATTGTTTGAATTCTGCTGCCTCTAGGACCTATACAAGCTCCTACAGGATCAACTTCAGGATCAGAACTTAAAACAGCAATTTTTGTCCTATATCCTGCTTCTCTTGAGATGGATTTTATTTCAACAATTCCGTCTTCAATCTCAGGAACTTCAAGTTCAAACAATTCCTGAACAATTCTTGGATGCACCTGCGAAACTATAACCTGAGGAAGTCTGGTTGTTTCTCTAACATCAAGAACATAAACCCTTATTCTGTCATTAACTCTATAATATTCGCCTGGTATCTGTTCTCTGTATGGCAGGACAGCTTCAGTTCTTCCAATATTAACCATTACATTTCTCTGTTCAATACGTTGAATTATGCCTGTTACAAGAGAACCTTTTCTATCTGTATACTCATCAAGAATTAGTTTTCTTTCCGCTTCTCTGATACGCTGAACAATAACCTGTTTAGCTGACTGCGCTGCGATTCTACCAAAATCAGCAGGAGTAACTTCTATTTCCACTGTTCCTTCGAGTTTAACATCGGGATCTAACTTTTTTGCATCAGCAAGAGTTATTTCAGAAAGCTCATCTTCAACTTTTTTAACAACTGTTTTAACCCGAAATACACCGATTTCTCCGGAGGCTTCATCAACATGTGCAGTAATATTTGTTATTTCATGAGCTCTTATATGTTTTTTATAAGCTGTTACCATTGCATCACAAAGAGATCTGATAACCACGTCCTTTGGTATACCTTTTTCTCTTTCTAATTGTTCTGTTGCATCAATAAGTGCCGTTCCGATTTTAATCACTTTTAGCTCCTCTTATATCTTGTACTCAGGTTTTAACTTTATTTGAGATATATTTTTACTATCAATTTCAATTATTTTATCTGCATCAGCCAGCTGAACTTTTAGCCCTGATTCTGATTTATATTCAATTATTTTTGCCGTAAAAACTTTTAGATTACCTTCTATTGCTTGTTTTAACTTAATATCTACTTTTTTTCCCTTAAATAAATTATATTCCGATTGTGATTTGAGTTTTCTTTCAGTTCCTGGACTACTAACTTCCAGGTAATAATGGATAGGAATTAACTGATCAAGATATTCACTGACGTTATTTGTATAATCTTCACAATCTTTATGTGATATCTGATGGTCCTGACTGTATATATATACCGTAAGATGCCATTTTCCTGATTCTTTAACAAAATTAATTTCGAGCGGAATTAGCCCGAGCTGATATGCTACCTTTTCCAGTACAGGAGTTATTTTATTAAGAATATCTTTTTTATCAATCATTCCTTCTTACCATTCCTGCCTATACCGCAAAATTTATTCTTAAAAAACACCTTTTATTAAGAAAAGAGTGGGCAAAGGGACCCACTCTCTTTCGAGATGTTTCTAGAATACTAACACTAAAAAACCGAAATTACAACTCCATTTTTATATAGTATTTAAAAATTAAAATACAACATTTGAGGTTATAGAAAAATTTTAATTTCACGAAAATTATATGCGTTAGCGGGAGCTGCAAAGCTTAAATGGAACTTTGCTTCGCTGGAAGCTTTAGATGTCCATTATAGTTTTTAGTAAAACAGGCTTTAAGTGTAACTAAATATTAATGTTATGAAATTTTTCAATAGTAAACGAACTCAATAACTTACATAAAAATCGAATAAAAAACCCTTTCTCGCGTCGTCATCCGAGCTGATACAGATTTTAAATTTATTATTATGTAAAGTTATTTCGGTCTCGCAGTATACAATAAGATTGTTCAATAAAATTTTTTTCTGTAGAATTCAATCTGTTAATAAATTAAAATAATATTGCACTTATTCAGTAAAAATATAAAATTATTTATAATAACTTCATTTTAAATTAAGGTAATCCAATTTGATATACAGCACAAAATTTTTAAGAAAATATCTGGACTTTGTTCTATCTCCAAAAGGAATAGGATTAATGTTATTTATGTCAACACTGTTTATACTGACGCTATTGTTATCCAGCAGGTATTATTTCTATGATAACCTGATAGAATTTGGAATAAGTAAAACAGATGTCATTGCTAAAAAAACGATACAAGTTATCGACAAGGAAAAAACCGAACGAAGAAAACATGAATTGGCAGATAAAGTTGAACCAACACTAAGACCTGCACAGGATTCTGTCGATGAATACGTCAGAATGAACCTTACCGAGCTAATAAACAATATAGAAAATATTAGGAAATCAAAAGAGCCAGGTTCTTATAAAAAAGCTAAAATAAAGAGTTTGATTGGAAATTCAGATAATATTTACCAAAATGAAACGGTAATAAATTATCTTTATAAAAATTCCAGTCATAACTTCTCAATAATAAAGACAGAAAGTGTTAATACTCTCGATAAAATACTTGAAAAAGGCATTTCTGAAGATAATCTTGCAAATGATGGAAATAAAATAATTTATCAGAATATTGATAAAAAACTTTCCAGAATCCAGCATGAAAGCATTATTCTTATAGTGAAAAAAGTTCTTTTACCTAATATGGTAATTGACGATGTTGCAACAGATATAGCCAAAAATAATGTAATGAATTCAGTAAGACCTATTGTAGTAACTTATAAGCCTGGCGAAAAGATAGTATCTGCGGGTGATTATGTTTCTAAAATTCAGAAACAAGCTCTTAAGCAAGCGGGCTACAATATTTCTAATATAAATTTGACAGGAATATTAGGTATTTTATCACTTGTTGGCATATGTTTATTTACTCTGGCTTATTATTTGAGAAATTTTGAACAAAAATATCTAATACCATCATACCTTTCGCTGATGTCGCTTTTATCCATATCTGTTGTATTATTTGCAATATTTTTACCTCTCAGTTCTACTCTTTATTTACCGGTATATATAATTCCTATTCCTGCTGTTGCAATTCTTATGACTATTTTTACAAATTCAAGAGTATCTCTTCTATATTCTCTTCTGCTTGTAGTTATGATTTCTGTATCATTGCAGTATCAGATCGAAACTATAGCTGTATTTACTATCGGTTCTATAGTTGCAACGTTCACTGCCAGCAAAATTAATTACTATCGAAGAATGGATATGGCAAAACTCGGCTTTAATGTCGGCATTATTCAAATGATAGTTATTATAAGCATTTATCTTCTGCAAACAAGTATTCAGGAAGTCAGCCTTAAAGTTGAGATTACTGATATATTTTTTGGTTTAATAAGCGGTATAGTCAGCGGTATTATTGTTCTGGGTTCTCTACCTCTGATAGAAGGCACTTTTAAAATAATTACTCCTTACGGTCTTGCTGAACTTGCTGATCATAATCAGGTAATTCTTAAAAGACTTCAGTTTGAAGCGCCTGGAACATACCATCATAGTCTGATGGTTAGTAATCTGGCTGAAGCAGCAACAGAAGCTGTCGGCGGCAATCCTGTCCTGGCAAGAGTTGGTGCTTTTTACCATGATATAGGAAAATTAAAGCGGCCATTGTTCTTTGTTGAAAATCAATCTTATTTCGGAATAGAAAATCCCCATGAAAAATTAAACCCAAGATTGAGCAAAATGGTTATTACTGCTCATCCGAAAGATGGCCTTGAACTTGCAAAAGAATACAAGTTGCCAAATATAATAAATCAATTTATTGCACAACATCATGGAGACGGCCTTGCTTCCTATTTTTATAAACAGGCAATTGAGATGGAAGGTTTTGAAAATATATCAGAAGAACAATTCAGATACACATGCCCAAAACCAAATACTAAAGAAGCTGCTGTACTTATGCTTTCTGATGCTGTTGAATCTGCCACAAGGGCATTAAAAACTCCTGCTCCGGGTGAAATTGAAGAAACAATTGATAAAATAATCCAGGAAAGACTTATAGACGGTCAATTATCGGAAAGTCCACTTACTCAAAAAGATTTAAAGATCATAGCAGTGACATTTAACCGTATTTTAAGAGGCATGCAGCACCACAGAATTAAATACCACGAAAATATGCTTGAAGAACTCGGACAAAAAACAAGTATAAATATTCAAATGGCAAATTCACTTAAAAAAATTGAAAAAGACTTTTTAAAAGAAGTTGAAAAAAATGACTAACTGTTGCGTTACCGTGTCAAACGAACAGGATGAATTTCCAATAGATGAATCAAAACTTAAGGAAGCAGGTTCTAAAATGCTTCTTTATCTTCTAAATAAGCCTGATATATTGAGCTCATCCGAATTAAACGAATATGATTTAAGCAATATAACATTAAAAACAGATATTATAATTATAGATGACACAGAAATCAGGGAATTAAATCTTAAATACAGGAATATAGATAAACCAACTGATGTCCTGTCGTTTGCTCTTTTCGCTGATAGTCCGGAGAGCAGATTTATTATTGATAATAGTATTTCTCTCGGAGACATTATTATCTCGGCTCAGACTGCTGAAAAACAGGCTAGTGAGAATAATAAAAGTCTTGAAGAAGAAATGATTTTCCTTTTAAGTCATGGCTTGCTTCATCTTCTTGGTTTTGACCATACAAATAATGATGAATTAAAATTTATGCTCAAAATTCAGGATGAAATGATTGAATTTGCGGTAAAATAAAGTTTATAAAAATGAAAGTTGGAATAAGTTATATAAAACTTTCATACAGGCTCATCCGCAACAAAAGAGAAAGAAAAATGTCTAAATATAAAGCAGGAAATATATTAACAAGTTTTAATTTTGCCTTTAGAGGTTTAATGTTAGCTCTTAAATCCCAAAGAAATTTCAGGGCTGACATAATAATTGGAATAATTGTTCTAATAGCGGCATTATGGCTTAAAGTAACAAGAATTGAAATTGCCATTTTAGTTTTGGTTATAGGTTTAACAATGTTTGCAGAGTTAGTAAATACGGTAATAGAGTTTATTGTGGATGCATACTTTGGAAACAAATACTCGATACTTGCAAAAATGGCTAAAGATATTTCTGCATGCGCCGTAATGCTTTGCGCAAGTATATCTGTTTTAATCGGCATCCTCATCTTCTGGCCTAAAATTTTTTAAGATATGTAAATGTTTTTTACTTAAATTTATAAGCTTCCGACAATTTATTTTTTTACGTTACTTGTATTAAACGTGAGGAAATAAAGAAGAGGCAATAAAATGAAAATTTTAGGTTTTAATCAAAATATAGCAGGCGTAAGTGATTCTAAACAGTCTACAAATGTTAAAAAACAGCCTTTATCATCAGCTATGTTTGACTTGCAAAACGATACAGTGAATTTTACAAGTGCTATAGGTCCTGGAACCAGAGCTGATTGCAAGGCTTTTATTGATAGTATTAAACCGATAACCCAAGATATTAATCCATTAATACGTGATTTCAAAAAATATTTAAAAGAAAATAATTTAGGTTTAAAGCTAACAAAATATGATTATGAATTTAGAGTCAATCAATATTATTTAAATGGAGCAAAAGTTTCCGGATATAAAGCAGAGTTGTTCGATCTTGTTCCACCAAACAAATATGGAATTAGCGATCTTTTACTTGAAGTAGAAGATAAATTGCCAAAAGTGATTATTGGAAAAACTGCAAAAGAATCAGCCTTAAATTTAATTCTGGAATTGGCAAAAATTGGCGAAGTAAAAATCGGATTGTGGCCAGATAACAAGAAAACAGTCAGGCTTCTTAATGATAACATAGTCGAAAGAGCCAGTTCTATTGATAAGACCCGCAGATCTTTATACTATAGTTGGGATGCACTATTATATAAAGACGGCATAGATTGTCAACCAAAGGGTGATCTGATAGTTGCCGCAATTAAGAAATTATTTAGCAACGCAGCTAATCCATACTAACAGATCAGGTAAAATCAAATATAAATTTGGCTATGATACTGATATATTTGGCAGATTTTGCTTTTTATTTCAAATTTAAGGCTGTTTCTTTTATTGTTAAGCCTGAAGGTTTTATATAATTTTCTCTTATGATTTCTTACGAAACTTGATTTTATTCTCTTTTTAAAAGAAGATTTATTATATAAGTAACATCTGACTGAGGATAATATGAAAAATAGATTGGAAGAAATAAAAGATCAGGCAATAGCAGAAATTAATGATGCTAAAACCCTTGAAGAAATAGAAAATATAAAAGTTAAATTCCTTGGAAGAAAAGGTGAATTAAACACAATAAGAAGAGGTATCAAGGATTTATCCCCTGAAGAAAAACCCGTAATTGGAGACCTTGCCAATAAAATTGCAGGTGAAATTGAAGTAAAGATAAACGAAAAACATCAGACACTATATAAAACTGAAATTTCAGAAAAGCTTGAATCAGAAAAAATTGATATAACTCTTCCGGGAACGTCTAAGTCATATGGAACTCAACATCCGCTTACTTTTACGATAAATGAAATTGTATCGATATTTCAGGGAATGGGATTTTCACTTGTCGAAAATGTAAATAGCCCTGAAGTTGAAACAGAATATTACAATTTTGATGCGCTTAATTTCCCGCCCGATCATCCTGCAAAGGATATGCAGGATACATTCTACACTTTAAACGCACCTAATTTACTCTTAAGAAGTCAGACATCAAATTCACAGATAAGAGAGATGGAGAAAAAATCTCCTCCTCTCAGAGTCATAAGCCCCGGCAGAGTTTACAGATCTGAAGCTGTCAGTAGCAGAAAAAACAATCTTTTCCATCAGGTAGAAGGATTTATGGTGGATAAAGATGTTACATTCGGTGATTTAAAAGGTATCTTAAACGAATTTACCAGACAGTTCTTCGGTCAGTCAAGACCCACAAGATTCAGAACAAGCTTTTTCCCTTTTACAGAACCAAGTGTTGAAATTGATGTTCAATGCATTATGTGCTCAGGAAAAGGTTGCCGTGTATGTTCCGGAACCGGCTGGCTGGAAATTCTTGGTGCAGGCATGATTGATCCTAATGTTCTTAAAAATATAAACATAGATAGCGATAATTACAGCGGATTTGCATTTGGCATGGGAGTTGAAAGACTTGCAATGCTTAAATATGCAATAAACGACATCAGGCTTTTCTTTAATAACGACGTAAGATTTTTGGAACAGTTTTAAGTGACTCAGGCACATTCGCAGATTAACAATCATTTAGTTATGTGTACCATACATTGATAATAAATAAAGGAAGATATAAATGCAGGTTTCATTAGAATGGTTAAGTGATTATGTAGATATAACCGGTTTAACAGCAGAGCAGATTGCTCATGAATTAACTATGAGCGGATTAGAAGTTGAAGAAATTGAAAAGACCGGGGCTGATTTTTCAAATATTGTGGTAGCAGAGATTTTAGAGGTAAATCCACACCCAAATGCAGATAAGCTGCAACTTGCACAGGTTTTTAACGGCACAGAAAAAATGGAAGTTGTCTGTGGTGCAGGAAATATTACCAAAGGCCAGTTGATACCTTATGCAAGTGTAGATTCTGCCGTAAAAGACCGTAAAACCGGAGAGCAGTTTATTCTTAAGCCTGTTAAAATAAGAGGCATCGAATCACAGGGCATGCTTTGCTCTGCAGAAGAGCTTGGATTAAAAACATCTGATTTTCAGGAAGATGACGGGATTTTGATTCTTAACAGATTCAAGGAAAATTTAAAACCCGGACAGGATATAAAAGAAGTATTAAACATTGTTGAAGATGCCATTTTACATGTTGCTCCTACTGCAAACCGTGGTGATGAAATGTCAATTACGGGTATTGCAAGAGAAGTGGGTTCAATATTTAACAGAAGGCTCAAATATCCTCATTTTATTGAGATAGATAATCTGGAAATTTCTGATTTTATCGTTGAAATTATTAATGATGACACCTGCAAATATTATTCTGCCGGTATTGTTGAAGATATCAAGATTGCTCCTTCTCCTGAATGGATGTCAAGAAGGCTTCAGGCTTCAGGCGTCAGGAGTATTAACAATGTAGTTGACATAACCAACTATGTAATGCTTGAGTACGGCCAGCCTTTACATGCTTTTGATATAGACAAACTGGGCGAAAAATACCTCTGTGTAAGAAGAGCAAAAGAAGGTGAAAAACTTGTTACTCTTGACGATGTTGAAAGAAATTTAAACAGTGAAACAGTAGTAATTGCCGATAAAAATAATCCCGTTGGTCTTGCAGGATTAATGGGAGGCTTTTCTTCGGAGGTTGACGAAAATACAAAAAATATTGTGCTTGAATCAGCCTATTTTACACCTGCTACTAACAGAAGGTCTGCCAGAAGCGTTGGACTAAGAACAGAAGCCTGTGCCAGATTCGAAAGAGGAGTTGATATAGAATCTGTTAAACCTGCATTGTTAAGAGCAATGCAGCTATTGACAGAACTTGCAGAAGCAAAAGTATCAGGAATCTCAGAAACTGGTAATAATAAATTGCCAAATATTGAAATAATATTGAGATTTAATCAGATAAAAAGAATCCTCGGTATCGATATACCTGTTTATAGATGTATTGAAGTGCTTGAAAACCTTGGATTTGAGCTGTTAGGCAGAAATGACTTTTCAGCCAAGTTTTTAGTGCCAAGTTACAGGGCAAATGACGTAACAAGAGAGATCGATCTTATTGAAGAAATCGCAAGAATACATGGTTACGATAAAATTGAACCAACTCTGCCGAGAAAAACTCAGTCAGCTGAGATTTCATCAGAAACAAAAACTATAAATAAAGTTCATGACTTATTTATAGGCTCCGGTTTTAATGAAATTGTAACTTCTTCTCTTGTAGGAGAACCTCTTTTAAACTGGATCGGTCTTGATTATGAAAAAAACCAGGCTGTAAAAGTTTCAAATCCTCAGTCAGATGATTATACTATGTTAAGACAAAGCCTTATTCCAAGCATTGCACAGGTTGTAAAATATAATTTTGATCAGGGACAAAAGAATTTTTGGATATATGAAATTGGCAAAACTTTTTTCTTCAATGGAACACCAGATGAAAGAAACACAGGAGTCGAAGAAAAAAGAATTATCTGCGGAGCTGTAACCGGAAATATCAATTCCGGCAAATGGTATGAAGCACATAATGTCGATTTTTATACTCTTAAAGGCATAATAGAAACTCTTTTAAAGGAATTAAAACTTGACAGCAGAGTTGAATACACTCCTGTTTCTGACATATCTTACCTTCATCCGGGAAGATCAGCTAAAATTACTTTAATGCATAAAAATCCTGTGAATCTTGGATATTTTGGAGAAATCCATCCCGATTTGCTCGAAAGATGCAAGTTAATCCAACCTGTTTATATCTTTGAGATAGATTTTGAAAAAGTTTTATCTTTTATAACATATTCAGTGCCAAGATATAAGCAGTTGCCTCTATACCCATCGGTATACAGAGATACTGCTTTCGTCATTTCTCAGGAAGTTTCCTATCAGGATATTGTAAAAACAATTAAAAAGGCTTCTTCCAATCTATTTAAGGGCGTAGAAATCTTCGATGTATATCAGGGTAAAAATATTCCTGAAGGATACAAAAGCCTTGCTTACAGAATAACTCTCCTTGACCCTGAAGCTACTTTAACTGATGAAAAAGTAGATGCTGAGATAAACAGAATTAAAGAAGGCCTTAAAAAAACTTATCCTGATATAAATTTCAGAGAATAATATGGTAAAAAAGTTATTAAATATAAAAATAAATAATTATTTATTTATTATAGTTATCTTTACCCTAATTTTAAGGCTTATTGGAATAGATAAAATGAATGGCTTCTGGCTTGATGAGATGACTAGTTATGAGTGTTCAAAAAATCTTTCATGGCCTAACATATCTTATCCTTATTTTTATATACTGCATTTATGGATGAAATTATTTGGCGAACAGGATGTTTTATTAAGACTTTTATCTGTTTTAGCCGGTATTTTGACAATTCCTATTGTTTATCTTACAGGAAAAGAGCTTAATTCACGCAAGCTCGGCTTTATTAGCGCTATTTTTATTGCTATAAACTCACCTCTTATTTATTATTCACAGGAGGTTAGATATTATTCTTTTCTTGCACTTTTTAGTATACTTTCTTTTTTATTCCTGCTTAAAGTAAAAAACAAACCTGTTAAAAAGCACTATATTGGACTCATTATTGCAAATTTGGCAATCCTGTACTCATTTTTAATAGGATTTGCTTTTGTTGCTGCTCAGACACTTCTTTTTCTAATATATCTTTATGTGAAAGATAAACAAAATATTAAACCGTTTATATATTCTCAAATAATTACATTACTATGTTATTTGCCTTTTTTGTTCACATTACCTCAACTTTTGTTCACTAATTCTTTTGCCAGTAATTTTGTCCATGAAAGGTTTGATTTAACAAGTCCAATATATATCTTTCAAAATTGGTTTTCGCCTATTATAACTTCTCTTTATAGCGCTGATACAAATTATTTTGTATATTTTTCTTCTTTATCTCCCGAACTTAAGTTTTATATTATTATTCCAATGTTGATTTCCCTATCAGCAATTGTTGTAAGTTTGCAGCGTAAAAATTTCGCCGGGATTTTATTTGCCATGATAATGTCATTTTTTATTGTGGAAATATTGGCTTCTTCTATTAATAAATTTATGCTGATAGTCAGGTATACAATTCCTTGTATACCAATAATGTTAATTATTATAGCTTATGGACTCTGCAATATACGAAATAAAATTATTTCAGGAAGTTTGATTTTTATTTTTATTTCTTTAAATCTTTACTACATATTGTTTATGCCCGTAAGTGCTCCAAAAATTTCAAGACCAGAAGGCTTTGCTTATATTTCAAACATTATTAAACAGTTAAATTTTAATAAAAATGATATCATTATAATGCCTTATGGAGGCAACTATATAAAAAAATATTATGGAGATGATAAAGCTAATATTTATCCATTAAGCATTTTTGAAGCCGGAGATTATAAAAATGATAAATTTTTAAGTATAAAATTAAGGCAATCAATAAATAAAAATAATGCTCATGACATTTTGCGAAGTTATTTAGGATCTTCATCCATTTCAAAAACATTTGAAAATAATTTAAATTTAAACCTTATTAAAAAAATAAATAAAGGCGACCATTTAGTTATTGTTTTAGCACCTATGTTAACAGTTTATAATGAAAATACTCTGATAAATATCGCTAACGATGATGCTTTATATAAAAAGCTTCCTATCACACAGCTTTTATATATAAAACTAAGTAATGATTTAATTAAAATATGCTCAACTAATTTAAAAATAGTTAAAGCAGGTCAAGCTGGCTTATGGAGAGTATATATATTTCAGAAAAAATAATATAATATCAAAATAAAAGAAAGAACTTAATTATTTATGAAAAAACAAAAGAATATATTTCAAAGTAAAAATTTTTATTTATTAGTATTTTTTATTATTTTGATTTTGGGAATTTACCTTAGAATTATAGGATTAAATAAACCTTCAGGGTTATGGTATGACGAAGCCTGGAGTTATTACACTGCCAAACAGGCATTTCCTTTAGGTATATTTGAAACACTTTTTACTAAAGACCGACATGTCCCTCTGTATTTTACTATTCTTCACTTCTGGATGAATATGTTTGGAGTTCATGATATTTCACTTCGATTTTTATCTGTAATATTTGGAGTATTAACGATACCTGTTACTTATCTTGCAGCAAAAGAATTATCCTGTAAGAAAGTTGGATTTACTGCTGCTATGTTTGTAAGTGTTAATTCACTCCTGATTTATTATTCCCAGGAAGTAAGATTTTATTCTTTTTTAGCTTTATTAAGTTCTTTATCTATACTTTTTCTTGCCAGAATAAGGAACAATCCTTCCAAATTTAACTATACCGGTTTAATTATCTCCAATCTTGCTATTATTTATACCTTTACTATCGGATTTATTTTTGTTTTCTTTGAATTTTTACTCTTTTTAATATATTTATATTTTATTAACAAAAAACAGCTAAAAAACTTTATTTCAGCTCAATTAATAACTTTTATTTTCTCTATTCCATTTATAATGATATTTATTCATTTTATAAAATTAACAAAAGACAGTTTTATTAATGCTTTTGATATAAATCTTTTTAGTTATGCAAGTATATTGACAGCTGTTCAAAACTGGTTTACGCCAGTTTTGGGAGGAATGTTGAACGTACTTCCTCAAAAATATGAAATGATTTTTGCTAATGGAATAAATTTTAACTTTATTATTTTTGCTGTCATTCCTGTAATAATTTGTTTATTCGGGCTAATAAATTCTATTTTTAAAAGAAACTTTATTTGTATTATATTTCTAATTGGAGCCTCTGTTTTCCTTGTTGAAATAATTGCCGCAATGCTTGGAAAATTCACTATACTTAGCAGATATACAATATTAATTCTCCCTGTATTTTTAATAACTGCAAGTTATGGACTGGTTAATATAAAAAATAAGTTTTTGTCCGGATTTTTAATAAGTACGTTCATTTTTATTAATTTATTTTATCTTTTTTCAAATCCCTTCACCGCTTCAAAATATCCTCGACCGGAAGGGTATAGAACTGTTGCAAATTTTCTGAACATGTGCCCTTTTACTCGTGATGATATTATCTTTATGCCTATCGGTGGAATATTTCTGGAAAAATATTATTCTTCAGATAAGGCGTATATATTACCTTTTGAATTGTCTGATTTTCTGGAAAATAAAAAATACCATTATTTCTTTGATGATAAACTAACTAGTACAATAACAGTAAGAAATAGTTATGAAAAGTTAAATGTTTATCTGGCATCCCAACCTTCATCCTTTTTCGAAAATTATTTAAAAAAGGAAATTTTCAACAAATTAAAGAATAACAGATATTTTATTTTAGTAATTACTAGAAATTTTTGTCCTTATTCTGAAGATATGCTGAAACATATATCTCAAAATAATCATATATATAAAAAACAACCTCTTTCTTTAATGCTTACTTCAAAAGTAGTCAATGATACAGCTAAAATTAGCAAAAAACATTTATCAGAAATTGCTGACATAAAAATTGATTTCTGGGAAATATATATTTTCAAAAAAGTTCAGTAGTTTAACAACAGCTTAGCTCATCGCCTTCACTATAAGGATTATTTTAATGGATCACAATACTATCTGGAATAATCACTGGTCAAAATATATTATAGATAATGAATCATATTTGCAATCAGATGTTGAAATCAAGGAATATCATACAGATTTAAAGAACATTATTGACAAATATAAAGACAAGAATAAAGTAATTGAAGTTGGATGTGGTACCGGAATAACCAGTTTACTCTTAGATAATCATTTTGAAAAAACTTTATTAGATATTAATCCGGATTCTATTAAATTAGCAAAATCAATCTTTAATAAATACGATAAAAAAGCTGATTTCCTCTTATGCGATATGTTTACAATGGACATTGAAGATGAATGTTTTGATATAGTTTTTAACTCTGGAGTAATCGAGCATTTAAATTATGAAGAACGTGTGAGAGCTATCAAAGAATACAATAGAATCCTAAAAAAAGACGGTATAATGATTATAGCTTTTCCTAATCATTTTAATATTTTTTATAGAATTGGTTATCTTATATTAAATCTTTTTAAAAAATGGCCCTATCCTGAAGAATATAAATTATATGATTTAAAAAAAGAAATACATGAGAATAATCTGATTTTAGAATCAAGAATTACAACATCAAAAAATATTTTAACTGAATATTTTGGCTTTAATAAAATTCTGAAATATCTCTTTTGCCTTGTTTACAAAATTTTCAACCTGGAAGCTGGCTATTTGACTGTTTTAATTATTAGAAAATAATATTTAACTCCAATCTCAAACTAACAGGCTCTTGCAGCAAACCTGGAAATCATTGCAAAATACTGAAAATTTCAAGATTGAACCACAAATTTTTTTAATTCACTCTGAAATAATAACTGATATATAAGAAATAATCCTCCGTCAGAGTTCACCCCACAAGAGGGAACAAAAAATTTGCTGTATTTACCGCTCATTACTGACTCTTTAAAACAGTTTTAAAGAGTCAGTAATGAGCTTTACATTATCTTTATAGATCCTGTTATTATGCCACGATTTCAGTTATTTTAAGTTCTAGCTTGCAGGAATAAACTTATTTTCAGTAAAATAGTAGTTTAATTCATCAAGTTTATTTAGCTTTTTGCCATTTTCTTTAAAAATTTTACTTGTATAAATTCCCCTTTTTGCTAAAAAATATAAAAAGCTTACATTTAACACTCCGAGTCCATATTTAACAGAACGGGAAAAATTAATTGAAGATGCTTCCTTAAAATACTTTGTAGGGCAGCTCACTTCTCCTATCCTGAACCCGGTAAAACAAATTTGAGCCAACATTTCATTATCAAATACAAAATCATCATTACACTCATTTAATGTTAAAGTCTCAAGAATTTCTTTTGAAAATGCCCTGTAACCTGTATGATATTCACTTATTTTTTGATCCATAAGTAAATTTTGAACCAGCGTTAAAAATCGGTTAGCAATATATTTATATAAAGGCATACCACCTTTTAAGGTCTCTCCCCCTAGAATTCTCGAACCCAGGACACAATCATATTCACCTAATGCTATCATATAAGCCATTGAAGGTATAAGATTTGGTGTGTACTGATAATCAGGATGAAGCATTATAACAATATCGGCATTTTCCTTTAATGCTGCCGTATAGCAAGATTTCTGGTTTCCTCCATACCCCTTATTTATTTCATGGACAATTGTTTTAATTTGAAGCTCTTTTGCTACTTCCTTCGTATTATCATTTGAAGCATCATCAACCAGAATAATATCATCTATTATTTCTTTATAAATACTATCATAAGTTTGTTTTAATGTTTTTTCTGCATTATAAGCAGGCATAATAACTACGACTTTTTTCCCGCTAATCATATCATCCCTCAAAACTGTTGTATTTATATTATATTATATTATGTTATGTTGTGTTTATAGTATATAAAGTAAATAATTGTTTTTATCACAAGGATCTTGTCGGGTGGAAAATTTAAAAACTTTTTTTAAAGATAATTATAAGGAAATATTCCATATTTTAGGTATATTTTTTATCTTTATTTGTTTATTCCAAATAATCTCAGGTCACCAGGGAAATCTTATCGTTGATTGCGGCAGGGAAACTTATATTCCGTCTGAAATTTTAAAAGGCAAAGTACTTTACAAAGATATTTTTAACACTTACGGTCCTTTTGCATATCAATTAAATTCTCTTGCTTTTCTTTTATTTGGTGAAAAAATACACGTATTATATCTCTTTGGTGCAATAAATTCTTTAATCATAATATTAACTATTTATTTAATTTCAAGATCTGTAGCTTCAATATATACAAGCATAATTACTCAGATAATGATAATAACGATCTGTATTTTCAGTTCATGGATTTTTAATTATATATTCCCATACTCTTATTCCGCTCTCTATGCTTTGAGTACATTTCTTTTATCATTATTATTTGCTATATATTATTTAAAATATTCAAACCCAAAATTTGCATTGCTATCATCGTTTTTTATTGGCATATCACTTACTTCAAAGCAGGAATATGCCGCATTTTTACTTGTTCTATCAAGCATATTTTTCTTTTTTAAACCATTATCAAGAAAATATATAATTTTAAGTTTATTAAGTTTACTCTCTATCCCGGCTTTATCCTGGTCAATTCTTTTTATTCAGGGTTTAAGAATATCTGACTGTTTGCTGACACTAAGCTATATTAAAAAATTATCTTCTGCTGATACTGTAAAATTTTTCTATACTAATCTGGTAGGTGTTTTTTACAGTCATCACACTGTTATTAAAAATTTAAAAATCTTTGGAATAACTATATTAAATTTTGTTGTCACATTGGGAATTTCATACCCTATTCTTCTTTTTTTATCAAATAAATTAAGGCTTTTAAAAATACTTTATACTCTTCTTTTAATAATACCTGTAACATTTATGATATTTATTCAAAATATATCTAATGAAAGTTTCAGCTGGTTACCTTTTAGTACAGTATTAATTGGATTAATCTTTCTTATTAAAAAAAGTAGAAATGAGAATGAGTTAGAGCCCGAAATGCCGGCTCAATTGAACGAGTTACAAAAGCCTACACTGTCTGCTGACCGCAGCCATTTCGGCTCGTCACTCCCGCTTCGCACTCTGGAATTAAAAGATAAAATATTTTTGCTTATTATTATTTCTGCAATTATTTCATCAGTAAAATCTTTTTTCTTTCTGAATCTGCAAATATACGGAACAATTACATTTCCTCTGACTTTACTTGCAAATCTGATTTTTGTTATGGAATACTTACCGGAATTTTTTAAATTTATTAATAAAAAATGCTGGCAACATTCATGGATAGCTGTTTTGCTAGCTATTAGCATGATTTTCTCTTTGAAATATTATTTAGATTCTGAGCAAACAAATATTTATCCTGTTAAAACACAAAAAGGAACTATTTATAGCGATAAGCAAACCGGTGAAGTAATAACCAAAACAATTAATTATATTAATTTAAATTTACCTAAAAATTCTAATTTCCTTGTTATTCCTGAAGGTGTAATGCTTAATTTTCTTACCAACCGTCAATCCGACGACTGGTATTATTTCCTTATCCCTGTCAACATCGAAATTTTTAATGAAAATTCCATAGTTGAAAATCTTTCTAAAAATCCTCCCGACTATATTTTATTAAATAATCGCGATACTTCTGTTTATAATTATCAATATTTTGGCAAGGATTATGGTTTCAAAATATATAAATTTGTTTTAGAAAATTACGAATTAAAACAATCCTTTAAAAACGATTTTATTATTAAAATTTATAAAAAGAAGCTTAAAAGAAAAGGAAAATGAAAAAACATCATTGGTATTTAATATTAATAATCTTGTTTGGATGTATTATCAGATTCGTTGGGATAGATAAACCCTGTGGTCTCTGGTTTGATGAACTCCTGACCTGGAATATATCAAGACAGGCTTTTCCCTTTGGTATTCTACATAAAATAATGATTGAAGACTTTCATTTTCCTCTCTACTACTTTATTCTGCATTTCTGGATGAAATTATTCGGAGATGCTGATTTAACCGTAAGACTTCTATCTTATACCTTTGGTATTCTTACTATTCCTGCTGCTTATCTTGCAGGAAAAGAACTGCACGATAAGAAAACCGGTATTATTACAGCCAGCTTAGTTTCTATAAACTCCTTTCTTATCTACTTCTCTCAGGAAGTCAGATTCTATTCACTACTAGGTCTTTTGGGTTTTCTATCTTTATTTTTTCTCTTGAGATTTATTAAAAATCCTGATAAATCGAATGCTATCCTTTTAACTGTAACTAACCTCTGTATTCTCTACACAAATACACTTGCTTTTCTTTTTATATTCTCAGAAGTAACTGCTTTTTCCGTTTATTTTTATCTGCATAAAAAAGACCTGCTTAAAAAATACTTTAAACTTCAGCTTATTACCTTAATTGCTTTTATACCGGGATTGTTAATGCTTTTCCATGCTAATCAGGCTATCAAATCTGCTTTTATTAAACCCTTTACCTGGTGGGGGCCTTTTGATCCCTTTACTATTATTTCTACCTTTCAAAACTGGTTCTCTCCTTTATTATTTATGGAAGAGAATGGTGCTACAACGTATTACAAATTTTTATTACTAATTAAAGCTTTTATATTGTTTGTTATAGCCTTTATTCCTGTCTTGATCTGTTTTGCTATATATTTTTATTTTATAAAAAATGAAAAACTCAAAAGTGAAAAGTCTTATGTGTTTTTAACCGGCATTGTTTTGTTTGGCATACTTACAGGATTATGCTTTCTTGATAAATTCAGGTTGATACCAAGATATACAATCTTATGCCTGCCTTCAATGCTTCTTATTGTTGGTTATCAATTATCAAAGATTGAAAGTAAAAAACTTTTTACCGGTTTAATCGGGTTTTTACTGTTTATTAATATCTTTTATCTTGTTTTTATTCCATACAGTGCTCCCCATCAAGACAGAAAACATGGGATTAAATATGTATCAAGGATCTTAAAGGAAAATAATATAAACAGTAATGATATCATCTTTATGCCTGAATCCGGGATTTTTCTCCCAAGATATTACCCGATAAAATCGTCCTCCATTATTCCATTTGCTGATTTTCATGCCTTTGTAAGAGGAGACCGTTCTCATTTAAGAATTATTATGGATGATAAATTAATAAATTCTCTAAATATGGAAAACAGCAGAACTGTCTTAAGAAATTATCTCTCTTCAAATCATCCTTCTTCAGTTTTTCAAAATTATATTAATAATAAAATAAATCATCTGGAAAAAGACCGATTTTTTATTGTTGCTGTGCTAAAGGAATCCATATTTGCTCCTAAAGAAACAATAACTCCTAAATCAAATTATATGAATATTATTAATAGCGATAAAAGATACTATAATATGTCTCTTCCCTATATTTTACTGGTTAAAACTTATAATGATTTGTTAACCATTCTTGAAAACAGACCTGATTGTCGTCTATATTCCAAGAAGACAACTGATTATTGGGCAATTTTTATATTTAAAAAAATATAAAAGGATAAAAGATGAAAAAACATCATTGGTATTTAATATTAATAATCTTGTTTGGATGTGTTATCAGATTCGTTGGGATAGATAAACCCTGCGGTCTCTGGTTTGATGAGCTCCTGACCTGGAATATATCAAGACAGGCTTTTCCCTTTGGTATTCTACATAAAATAATGATTGAAGACTTTCATTTTCCTCTCTACTACTTTATTCTGCATTTCTGGATGAAATTATTCGGAGATGCTGATTTAACCGTAAGACTTCTATCTTATACCTTTGGTATTCTTACTATTCCTGCTGCTTATCTTGCAGGAAAAGAACTGCACGATAAGAAAACCGGTATTATTACAGCCAGCTTAGTTTCTATAAACTCCTTTCTTATCTACTTCTCTCAGGAAGTCAGATTCTATTCACTACTAGGTCTTTTGGGTTTTCTATCTTTATTTTTTCTCTTGAGATTTATTAAAAATCCTGATAAATCGAATGCTATCCTTTTAACTGTAACTAACCTCTGTATTCTCTACACAAATACACTTGCTTTTCTTTTTATATTCTCAGAAGTAACTGCTTTTTCCGTTTATTTTTATCTGCATAAAAAAGACCTGCTTAAAAAATACTTTAAACTTCAGCTTATTACCTTAATTGCTTTTATACCGGGATTGTTAATGCTTTTCCATGCTAATCAGGCTATCAAATCTGCTTTTATTAAACCCTTTACCTGGTGGGGGCCTTTTGATCCCTTTACTATTATTTCTACCTTTCAAAACTGGTTCTCTCCTTTATTATTTATGGAAGAGAATGGTGCTACAACGTATTACAAATTTTTATTACTAATTAAAGCTTTTATATTGTTTGTTATAGCCTTTATTCCTGTCTTGATCTGTTTTGCTATATATTTTTATTTTATAAAAAATGAAAAACTCAAAAGTGAAAAGTCTTATGTGTTTTTAACCGGCATTGTTTTGTTTGGCATACTTACAGGATTATGCTTTCTTGATAAATTCAGGTTGATACCAAGATATACAATCTTATGCCTGCCTTCAATGCTTCTTATTGTTGGTTATCAATTATCAAAGATTGAAAGTAAAAAACTTTTTACCGGTTTAATCGGGTTTTTACTGTTTATTAATATCTCTTATCTTGTTTTTATTCCTGATAGTGCTCCTAAACAAATTAGAAGCAGCGGGATTAAATACGTGACAACAGTTTTAGAAAAAAACAAAATTAATAACAATGACGTTATTTTCATGCCTGAATCCGGGATTTTTCTCCCCAGATATTATCCGATAAAAACATTATCTATTAGTCCTTTTTCAGATTTTGGCGCTTATGTTAGAGGAGACAAATCAGATCTAAAAATCATTATGGATGACAAACTGATAAACTCATTAAATCCTCAAAATAGCAAAGCTGTTTTAAGGCATTATTTAACTTCAAGTTACCAATCTTCTATCCTTGAAAATTATGTTAATAACAGCATTAATTCAGTTAAAAAAGGACGATACTTTGTTATGGTTGTTCCTTCTTGGGTTCTCTCTCGTCAAATATCTATTAACACTGTTGAAAATGATAAAACCTACAAAAATATTTCTTTATACTATGCTTTAATGATTAAAACCTACAATGATTTACTTGCAATTATAAAAAGTAACCGCAATTTCGAGCTTTCTTCCAAAGTAAAAATTAAATATTGGACAGTATTCGTTTTTCAAAAGAAGTAATACAGATTTGCAGTCAATGAATTATTAATCAGGTCAGCCTGGCAGACAGCAATCAAAGCTCATTAGAAATGCTAGAAACCTTTCATCGGCGGAAAAATAATCCCTTTATTACTAGCTTGTCACCCTGAGCGGAGCGAAGCGTAGTCGAATGGGTCTTACTAATTTTCATTTTGTATTAAAAGCGTTTATTGGCAAGATCCCTCCACAGCGGTCAGGATGACTAATTAAACTAAGTTGATAGATTCTAATTTATTTAAAAAATAATTTTAATTAGCAGTTCAAGTTAAAAATAATAATCTTGATTAAAAATCCTGCCAACGTTCGCTATTTCTGACAGGCTAACAATACTCTATTGACTGCGAATTGGTATAAAAAACATTATTGATCATATACGAACTTTTTTAGTCTGCTCAACTAATTTTTGATATCTTTCTTTTATAATACTTAATCTCTGCTCATTTTCGGAATAAATTAAACCGTAAAAATCCCTTTTATTTTTAAGCCACATAAGTTCAAAATCAATTGCTTTTAAAATGCCTTCACCTGCATTTTCAGCAAGAGCTTCCGGACATTTAAAAATTATTTTTCTTGTTTCATATTTATCGAGACTTCTTTCAGGCAATTTGTTAATAAAACCAAGAGCATCAGCCGAAATCCCTCCACCCATACAGCATTCCAGAGATTTTTCCTTTGCCCTGACAAAAAGACTTTCAGCTATTTTTAAGATCTGATCCGAATTCTCATTTTCTCCGGGCAATCCTAAAGACCTTGTCATGTCAGTTCTGCCAAAAACTATTCCATCGAGTTCCTTAATTTCATTGATATTTAACATTTTATCAAAATTATTAAAACCTGTAATCGTTTCAACATTTATTAAAAACGAGATTTCATCTCTTTCTTCTTCTGGAAAAGCAACCTTTACTGCTGCCAAAAACTTCTTTAATGCATAATCAGATTCTATCATTGGAGCTATAATACGAGAAGCCCCTATTAATCTTGCTTCATAAAGATCTTTTAAAGCTTCACAGCCGCCTATCTTTATAGTTAAATCAAGCCCTGCCTTTGATACAACATCCTTAAGGCGCATAGCTTCTTCAAGACGAGTACCTTCAGCTTCAAATTCTGCTTTAACTCCAATAACATGATGATTTTCTTTTAAATCTTCAAGAACTGTGACCATTCTTTTTTCTAAATTATTCAAAAAATCACCTCTTTTATCATTATCCGAGACTTAAGCCGGCACATAAGTTAATAGATTGGCCTGTAATACCTTTAGCATCTTCAGAAGCAAGATAATTAACCAGAGCAGAAATCTCACAAGGTTCAATCCATCGCCTTTGGGGAATCATATCCATCTGTTCAGATTCATCTAGTATCCCGTCAGAAAATAAAGGCTCTGTCATTTCAGTTTTTACCCAGCCGGGATTGATCAAATTCACAGTTATATTATATTCAGCCAGTTCCAGTGCAAGAGATTTAGTAAGTCCAATTAAACCGGCTTTACTTGCTGAATATAAAGATGCATTTGCTTCACCTACTGTTCCGCTTATTGAACCAATATTAATAATTCTTCCCCATTTGTTACACTTCATCTCCGGGACTGCTAACCTGCATAATTTATACGGTGCCTGTAAATTCAGCCTGAACACCTCGTCAATTTTACTTTTATCAGTTTTTTCAACAGGAGACCATACATAAACACCTGCATTATTTACTAATATATCAATACAGCCAAGTTTTTCCCTTGCAGATTTAAATAACAATTCAAGAAAATCTTCATCACTTAAATCACCTGCCATATATCCCATTGCTGAACATTTTTGAGCCTGTTCGATTAATCTTGCTTCATTTCTTCCTGTAAGGAATACCTTAAAACCATTTTGAGATAATTTTAAGGCAATATCTGCGCCAATTCCTCCGGAACTTCCTGTTATTAAAGCTGTCCTGCTCATAAATTATGCCTCAAGAACTTTTTTTAAGCATTTAAAAGCAAAATCAAGTTCTTCTTCAGTAACAATTAAAGGTGGTGCAATTCTTATTATATTATCGTGAGTCTCCTTGCAAAGCAGTCCTTCATTTTGCAGAGCTTCGCAGAAAGGTCTTGCTTTTGTATTAAGCTCAATTCCAATAAACAATCCTTTACCCCTGATTTCGGCTATATAAGAACTGTTTATGATTTTTAATCTTTCAATGAAATTTTTCCCGAGAATAGCTGAACGATTAACAAGATCTTCTTCTAAAATTACTTTTAATGCTGCTCTTGCAACAGCACATCCCAGAGGATTACCTCCAAAAGTACTGCCATGATCACCGGGATTAAAAACAGAAAGGATTTCTTTTCTTGATAATATTGCTGATACAGGATAAAAACCGCCAGAAAGAGCTTTACCTATTATGATTACATCGGGATCAACATTCTCATGCTGGAATGCAAACATTTTGCCGGTTCGTCCAAGTCCTGTCTGTATTTCATCCAGCATAAACAGTACATTATTAGTTTTGCAAAGTTGTTCTGCTTCTTTTAAATAGCCTTCAGGCGGAATAATAATTCCTGCTTCCCCTTGAATAGGTTCAAGAAGAAATGCACATGTATTTGGAGTAATGGCATTTTTTAAAGCTTCAATATCTCCGTACGGAATAATCTTAAATCCGGGAGTATATGGTCCAAATCCGTCTTTATACTGTTCTTCACTTGAAAAACTTATAACAGTAGTTGTCCTGCCATGAAAATTATTTTCACAAACAATTATCTCTGCTTTATTTTTTTCTATTCCTTTAATTTTGTATCCCCACTTGCGGGCAGCCTTAACTGCAGTTTCAACTGCTTCTGATCCTGTATTCATCGGAAGTACCATTTCACTGCCGGTAATCTCTGTTAATTCTTTATAAAAAAGAGGTAACTCAGTATTTCTAAATGCACGGGAAGTTAAAGTAACTTTTTCAGCCTGCTCTTTTAGTACTTTTAAAATTTCAGGATGACAGTGCCCCTGATTTACAGCTGAATAAGCACTGAGACAATCTAAATATTTATTCCCTTCAATATCATAAACCCATACACCTTGCGCATGTTTTATGACAATATCAAGGGGATTATAATTATTAGCTCCAAGATCCTTTTCCAGTGAGATATAATCCTGAGCTAAAGATATATTTACTGACACTATTGATTTCTCCATAATAAATTTGTCTTACAGAGATATTATAGAATAAAAAGATAATAAACAGTGTCTGGATGATGAATTTAATACCAGATATTTATTGTCTATTGATATAAATATAATGCTGAACAGCCATAACCTTCGCCAGTACTAATACAATCTACTGCCGGTAAATAACCCGCACTATCACCTTGAGCACCCCATGGCTTAGTGCCTGTTGCAGTTATATGCAGCCAAAAAATATCTTTTCCATTAATGTTAGGCTTTTTGAAACCATTTATATCCACAGTTATATGACCGCATTCAGGAATACCGTATGAAGTATCATTGCAATTTGAATCAATATAAAAAAATCTTAAAAGATTACCATTATTAATCATTACACTCGCAGTATCACTCTTGGAAGCATTTGTTCCATTAAGGTATTTCCAGGTATTATCATTATGCCAGCAACTACCCCTGCTTGTACCTGAATTACAGGATAATGCTGAATTCAGATAAGGCAAATACAGATTTCTAAAAGAATCATGATTCGAACTTGCCCCTTTCAAAGTTCCCCCATTATCAGTCGTCAGCCTCATGGTAGCCTGACTTATATCAGCATAGGCTTTTTTCCAGGCTGTTTTATATTCTGCATCCTGAGTGTTGTTAATTAAACCAGGAATGACTATAGAACTAATAACTCCAATAATTAAAAGAGTTATCAGGACTTCTGCAAGTGTAAAAGCTGAAGTATTTTTCATTATCCCGCTATTTCATTTTTTATTTATACAATGAATTATATGTTATTGTTTCAATTAATACAATGCATTTATGAATAGCTAAAATACACAATAGCCTTGTTTGTAACCATGGTTATTTATATTAATAGTTTAGAAGACAGGCAGGATAAATATCCTGCCTGTCTTCAGTCTTAAACCTTTCAGTATTAGAATTTATAACTTGTTCTGAATCCTACAAGTACATTAGTTTCATTTGATGTCCATGCCATTCTGTTTTGAATTAACTGTACACTTGGAATAAATGAAATGGCATCTGTAGCCTGGATTTTATAATACATTTCATAGACTTGTTCTCTGCCGCCGGCAAGTGCGTTAGCACTTGGAGCCGGTGTACCATTTGATGGTGATCCGACAGCTACGTTAGGGAATAGGAATGCTACTCCAAAGCCCAAAGCATCTCTTTGACGTTTACAACGGGTAATAAACTTAGGAAGTGCTCTGACAGGTATTTCAGTACCTGCAGTCCATGCCTGTCTGATACCATAAACAAGAGATTGTGTAGTTAGATTTGAATTATTTAGCATTGTATTAACGCCAGTTCCGTTTTGAAGAGCACTTAAGAGAGCTGATACCGGACCTGTGTCATTAAGAGCAAAACTTCCAAATAATCCCCATCCCTTATATAGTTCCTGATTCATTCCAACATAGAATCCATGTGCTGTGCTTGCATTACTTTTATTTGTTGGTGCAACTACTGTAGTACCTGCAACATTGGTCAATGTGGAAAGGGTCACGAGGTTGTTGCTTCCGCCTGTTTTAACAAGATAATAACCGCCGAATATGTTACCGGCAACATTAAATTTATTGCATGTATTGAAGTAATTATCAAGAAAACCTAGGTTGTAGCCTACATCCAACTCGGTAGTTAGCCCTACTCCGTTCGTCATACTACTGACATCAATAAATGATCCGTCAACTTTGACTTTTACGTTTGCCCATTTTCCTAATCCCTGATTTGCTATCAGTGCAATTCTAGGTATAGTGAAATTTTGAAGAATTGCAGGGTTATTAATTAAAGCTGTATTTTGGAACTGGTCATTTTCATATCCCTGATAAGGACTCTGGAAATATATTTCTCTCCATGGCATAACACCTGTTCTTATATCAAATGATGTTCTCCAGTTATCATCACATGGCATATAAGGCATTTGTGCCTTCAATATTTGTTGATAGTAAGTTGATTCAATGTAAGCGTTACTTCTAAGGTTTGCACCTGAAACCATTCCAAGACCGGCTGTTCTGACATTTCCATCTGTTTTGTTGATAAAGTCATTAGGTCTCATACCCTCGTTATACAAACTGGAATCTCCTGCAATCATACTTGCACCTGAGAACCGGTTTGTAGATATTCCTGTACCTGCTTCAAGCGGTGAAACACGTCCAAAAGCAGCAACTAATCTTGTATGAATTGTACCGGGACCAACAATAGGGCCTCCTTTATCTTCTACAGCAGCATAATCAACATTTACTCTGGTACGGCCAACAGCACTTATACCATCTGTAAACGCACTGCCAGGATTGCCCGAAATGTCTCCATATCCTCCAAAGCTGACATCTCCGTATATTTTCATTTTTTCCATGACAGCAAGTCTGTTGTCCTGCTCATCATTTTTAGCCTCAATTTTTGTTGCCCTTGCTTCAAGAACATCTGCTCTTGACTGAAGGGTTTTTAATTCTGTTGAAAATTCTTCCTGCAATTTAGCAACTGTAGCTAAATCTTCTTTGTCTGCTTTTTCTGCGCCTAATCTGGCAATTTCCTTGCCCATGGTTTTAATTGTTGCATTCAAAGCTGCTGCAAGTTCATAACGAGATGGAGCTTTTCCACCCCTGAAAGTCTTATCAGGATAACCTTCAATAACATTGTATTTTTCAACAAGATCTTTCAGGGCTTTATATGCCCAGTTTGAATGACTGACGTCAGATAATTCATCAACACTGGTAACTGAATGTGCTGGTTGAATACCTGCGAAGCTTCCTGTAAATCCGCAAACTAACACACTAGCTGCAAGCAACAAAGGTGTTATTCTCTTTACTACCATATACTACTCCTATCGCAATTTTATGTATACGTGACGTATCACTACTGATTGACATTTAAGAACAAGAAATTTAGCAATAAAATTTTGGGGTTGGTCACCTCCATTTCCACAAGACCTAGTAAATATATGTATTTACTCTTTTAAAAGTACTTGCTGTCGAGTTCCTCCCTTTGCTTTATGCCAATAATGGTTTCAGCATAAATTTTCAGCAAAATTAGATTTGAAAACTTTATCTCATATATTATTATGGTTGACAATCAATCTACTGGTGCTTTTCAGCCAAAAAAAGATAGCCCGACTGTCTTAAAATAGTCGGGCTATCTTTTAAAATTTACATTATTTTGAAATTAGAAATATATAAAATTAGAAATCCGCATATGTTAGTTATCGATAACTAACATAATATTATTAAAAATTAGAAGTAAAGTGGTACAAATAGGTATATATGAATTAAAATAATTTTAATTTTATTAGTTATCGATAACTAACTTGAATCTCTAAATAGGCAAATTATCCAATATTACTGAGTTCTTTTATGTGTCATCCTGAATTTATTTCAGGATCTAATAATTCTTGTAGGTGCTGAAACACCTGATAGGAACATATTTGGCTCGTTTCCTCACCTCAATTAGAGATTGGCGTTAACTAATAAAAATTATTATTTCAATATATTATTTAATCCACCTTAAATTAAGTTGTCTTGCAGCAAGGGTTTCGTCAACTCTTGATACTGAAGATTTTAAAGGTGATTCCTGAACAAGTGCAGGATCATTCTGAATCTCAGTATTAATTTTACGCATTACATTGATAAAATTATCCAGAGTTTCTTTTGACTCCGTTTCAGTTGGCTCAATCATCATTGCTTCATGAACTATTAACGGAAAATATATTGTCGGTGGATGTATATCAAAATCCATAAGCCTTTTAGCTATTCCAAGAGCATTTACACCTTCATGTTTTTGTCTCTCGGCTGAAAGTACAAACTCATGCATACAGAGCCTGTCATAAGGCAGATCGTAATATCCTTTTAATTTTTCTTTCAAATAATTGGCGTTTAATACAGCGTCCTCACTTGCTCTTTTGAGTCCTTCTTTTCCCATCGTTAAAATATACGTATAAGCTCTGACAAGTACTCCAAAATTTCCATAAAAAGCTTTAACTTTACCAATAGTGTCTTTTAAGTCGTAATCAAGGAAATAATTATTATCTTCCTTAGCCACTACAGGTACGGGCAAAAAGTCTGCCAATTTTTCCGCAACAGCAATTGGTCCAGCTCCTGGGCCACCTCCTCCATGTGGAGTTGAAAAAGTCTTATGGAGATTGACATGCACAACATCAAATCCCATAAGGCCTGGATTTGTTATTCCCATAATAGCATTGAGATTAGCTCCGTCATAGTACAAAAGTGCGCCTGCATCATGCATTAATTTTGAAATTTCCTGAATATTTTCTTCAAATAGTCCTAGAGTATTCGGATTCGTCATCATTAATGCAGCAACATCGTTATCTAAAACTTTTTTGAGTTCTTCAACATCTACAAGCCCCTTTGAATTTGATTTGATCTCAACTATATCAAATCCGCACATCTTTGCGCTGGCTGGATTTGTGCCATGAGCTGAATCAGGAATTATTACTTTTGTTCTGTTTTCACCCTTTTTCTCAAAATAAGATTTTACTATCAGCATTCCTGATAATTCACCCTGGGCGCCAGCTGCTGGCTGAAGTGAAACTGCATCAAGACCTGTAATTACTTTCAGATATTCCTGAAGCTCGTACATAAGTTGCAAAGCGCCTTGAGCTGTAGTTTCATCCTGATTTGGGTGTATGTTTAAAAAACCGTCAAGAGATGCTGCATATTCGTTGATTTTGGGATTATATTTCATCGTGCAGGAACCAAGCGGATAAAAAACTGTATCTACAGAGAAATTTTTCCTCGATAGATTAATGAAATGCCTCATTACGTCCAGTTCTGTAAGTTCAGGCAGATCAAGTTTTTCTTCCCTTAAAAGATTTTCAGGTAAATATTTATCTAAATCGTATTCAACTCCTGTATCAGGAAGTTTAACTCCCCTTGTTCCCGGCTTGCTTTTTTCAAAAATTATCTCAGTCATATTATTAACTCCTCAGACAACACTTTGAAGTAATCTCCTCAAGTGCATCTGTAAATCTGTCAATCCCTGAAACATGGTTCATTTCTGTTACACAAACAAGGATACAATTTTTTAATTCATCAAATTTATCATAAAGAGGAATTCCAGCCAGTATATTTTGTTCTTTAAGCTGATTTAATATGTTTCTAGCTGAAAATTTGTCGTCTACTTTCACAACAAACTCATACAGAAAATCATTGTATAAAACTTTAAATCCCGGTAATTTATTAATTTTTTCTGCCAGATAATGTGCTCTGGCTGATGAGATTGTTGCAGCTTCTTTCAGACCTTCCGGTCCCATAACGGAAAGATAAACTGTTGCAGCAAGAGCCATAAGAGCTTGATTTGAACATATATTGCTTGTTGCCTTTGCCCTTCTGATATGCTGTTCTCTTGTCTGTAGAGTTAAAGTAAATGCTGTTCCATCATCACGGTCTTTTGTCATGCCTGCAATTCTGCCGGGTATTTGTCTTATATATTCTGTTTTGCATGCAATAAATCCGCCATGTGGTCCTCCAAAAGCCATAGGAAGACCAAGTGCCTGAATATCTCCTACAACTATGTCTGCTCCATATGAAGCAGGATTTTTTATAAGTGCGAGTGAAATAAGATCAGTACATACGACAAACTTTGCCCCTGAATTTTTGCATATTTCAGAGATCTCAAAAATATCTTCCACACTACCTAAATAATTAGGATTCTGGACTAAAATACAGGCATATTCATCTTGCTTAATACTTTCAAAATCTGCTTTTCCATCTTTAAGAGGAATATAATCAAGATCTATATTTTCACCAAAGCAATACGTTTTAATTACTTCTTTGTATTCAGGATTAAGGGAAGAAGCTATCAATGCTTTTGATTTTTTAGTAATTCTTGCAGCCATTAAAACTGCTTCGGCACATGCCATTGCTCCGTCATAAACAGACGCATTAGCTACATCCATACCTGTAAGATTGCATATCATTGATTGATATTCATATATTACCTGCAGGGTACCCTGACTAACTTCGGGCTGATAAGGAGTGTACGAGGTTAAAAATTCTGACCTTTCGACAACAGTTTGAATACATGCCGGAATATACCTGTAATATGTACCTCCTCCAAGAAAAGACAAACAATTTGATAAACTCAGGTTATTGTTTGCCAATTGTGAAAGTTTCTCTTTTGCTTCAAGTTCGCTAACCCCGTCAGGGATATTAAAATTTGCATTATCAAATCTTATATCTTTATTTATGTTTGAAAATAAATCTTCTATAGATTCAAGACCAATCTCACCAAGCATTTCTTCTCTTGTTTGATCGGTATGAGGCAAATAATTATACAATTTTATTCTTCCTCTTCTTTTGATTCCAAAAAGTCTTTGTATTCATCGTAACTCATAGCATCGTCAAGTTCGCTTTTGTCAAACTCTGCAATTTTAATTAACCAGCCTTTGTCATAACAGTCTTCATTTATAAATTCAGGCTGAGTTGTTAAGCTTTCATTGATTTCAATAACTTTTCCGCCTATCGGCATATAAATTTCAGATGCTGCCTTGACTGATTCGATTGTACCGAAACTTTCTCCTTTATTAAAAGAAGTTCCAACCTCCGGAAGTTCAACAAATACAACATCTCCAAGCTGATCAACAGCAAAATCGGTAATACCTACTTTTGCTTCATTATTTTCTGCAAGAATGTACTCGTGAGATTTTGTGCATAAAATATCATTCGGAACTTTAAGTTTATCCATGCTTATTTCCTCATACTTCTAACATAAAACGGTCTTTTAACAATTTCTGCAGGGAAAAATTTGTCTCTAATTTTAATATCAAGTTTTGTTCCAATGGAAACAGGAATGCTAGCGTTGACATAACCTAACCCTATATTAGCTTTTAGAGCAGGTGCAATTCCTCCGCTTGTTACTATTCCTACCTTTTCATTATCTTTATATATTTCATAATTGTGTCTTGGTATGGCATTTCCTACCATTCTGAAGCCTATTAGTATTTTAGACATATTTTTATTTTCAAGTTGGGATAAAATAATTTCTTTTCCAAAATAATCTTCTTCTTTATTAGCTGGTATTGACCAGCTTAACGATGCTTCAGGCGGTGTCGTTTTATCATCCATATCCTGACCGTACAAAAGCATGGAGGCTTCCAGCCTTAAAGTGTCTCTTGCCGCAAGTCCTATTGGTTTAATTTCATATTTCTGACCTTTTGCCAGAATTTCCTGCCACAGACTTACTGCATTTTCATTTTTAATCAGTATTTCAAAGCCATCTTCGCCTGTATATCCGGTTCTCGATACTAAAACATCAAAAGAATCCAGACAGGCTGATTTTATTGTAAATTTGGCAGGCTGTTCACTTTTTTGAAGTCCCATATCCTGCACTAAATCACTTGCATAAGGTCCCTGAACTGATAAAAGAGCAGTATTTTCAGATTGGTTATCTATCTCCACTTCATAACTGCCGTCTTTTTTGTTAAATTCAATCCAGTCAAAGTCTTCTTCAATTCTTGAGGCATTAACAATAAGAAGATAACCTGGATATTCTTCATTATTTTCCAGTCTGTATATAATTAAATCGTCAATTATTCCTGCTGTTTTATTAATTAGCTGGCAATAAACTGCTTTTCCGGGGAAAAGCTTTGAAATATCCTGAGGAACAAGTTTTTGTAAAAAATCCAGAGCTTCACGGCCTTTGACAAATATCTCTCCCATGTGAGAGACATCAAACAGGCCTACTTTGTTTCTGACAGTTAGATGTTCGTCAATAATACTGCCATACTGAAGAGGCATTTCCCACCCGGCAAAAGGCACTATCTTTGCGCCTAAATTATTGTGCTCTTCATAGATCGGAGTTCTTTTTAAACTATCCATAAACTTCCGCCTGAAAGAATTCTATCCATATATGATTGTTAACTATGAAATATTTTTGTCAAGTCATTCCAGAGTTAGGCAGGGTTATCTATTAAAAATAAATTCAGGGAAATACAGACAAACAAGAGCATAGCTCTTGTTTGTTAAAAAATTTATATTAAGTTTTATGGCTTCATCCCTTTACTAAAAGGGCATATTCATTATGTTCATTCTTTAACAATTCTGAAAAATCAGAATCAATGCAGTCGCTGATTAAACGTAAAAAATATCCCAGTGACATAGGTTTTGAAACAAAATTAATTTTAAAATATTTCAAACTGTTTTGAAGCTTTTTAAAAGACTCGGATTTTTTTGTATCTTCATTAACAATTAAAAATATATGCGTACTATTATATGCCTCTTTTATAATATTAATTATATTTTCTGAATTTGATTCATAATCTATGACCAGATAGTCAGGTTTCTTATTTTTAAAGTACTTTACTGTATTCTTTGAATTTGACAAAGCAAAAATATTACCTCTTTTATATCCTATATGAATTAGAATGTTGGCAAAATAAACTGAATTTTTTATATTTTTATCAAAAATAAAAACTCTTTGATCTTTAAGAAAGTTCCTTTTTAACATTTCAATATATTTTTCTTCTTCCCCGAAATTATCTTCATAATAATGAACGCTAACTTCCTTAACTCCGAAATTTATTAACTTTTCTATAACTTCTTCTGACAGATAAAGCCCTTTACCAAGGAGCAATAATCCTTTCTTCCATACATCATCCTTTAAAACAAGACTGTACTTTTCAAGTATTTTTTCATTTTTAATCTTTCTAAGATTAACAGGATTTTCCAAACAATTTTCCGTCAGCATAAATTCTTCCTTGAATTAAGGTACATACTCTCTCACTACATGTTTAATCGGCTTATTAGTCTAAAACTTTATAAAAACAAGCACTTGTTGGAAAAAATTCATTCATATAGATGATTTTTATAAAATCATCTACTTTATAGCTGTATAAAAATAATCGTTATCTTATAATTAGAAATAGACTTAAATCAACGTTTTCAGCTAACGGAGCAAAAGATGAATTTACCAAACAAATGGACTTCAGAATTACTGAACAAAGATAAATCTAAAGCAGAAAAAGCTGCTCAACATATCATAAATACCCCTGATATTGAAGCTTGGCGGTGTTTGATTGACAATTCTGATTATTTATTCAGCTATGTAAAAGATAAAGCAGGAAAACATCTTGTAAAAGCAATAAATAAAGAGAATCTGGAAAAAGTTTTTTCCCTGCTAAATTATCACTCTCCCGACTGGGATGGATTTATTGCACAAGCTTTTTCACAATATTCTGATGAAAACCTGAATAATAGATTTTTGGAACTTTTAAAAACAGGCACTCAACAGGAAAAAGCTTATGCAGCAAAATATTTCTGTTTTATTGATTACGAGAATACAGCCAATAGCCTTTTTGAAGTTGCTAAATCAGATTATCAACCTTTAAAAATTAATGCCGCTGAAGCTCTGGGCAAATTAAAAGATCAATTTTCCTACAGCTACTTTATAGATAACTTAAAATCAATAGATGACTGGGAAAAAATTGAGTCTGCTCAATTCTTAGCTAATTATGGGAATAAAGATGCAGTTATTCCTATGTTAAAAGCTATGTCCGAATCCGGAATGGGAGAACACATAGCCGGAGAAATTGCAGGTTTTATAAACATTCTTGAGTATTTTGAGAATGTAGATTATGAAATCCAGCTTTTGGCCCTGGAAGCATTCGATAATATTTTATCCGGTATCGCAGAAGTTTGGACACTTGGAGTTTTGCTTGATTTTAATATATTCGAATGTATTGAAAAACTTATAGAATTGGCTAATAAAAATCCTGATAGCAGCCTTTCAGGCAAATATGCCCAGCTTCTTCTTAAATCAAAAACAAAGATAATATTGTTTATGGAAAATTCTCAATATACTTTTGATGAAGAAAAGTCTGTTTTAGGCGAATTAGAAGAAATCTTTCATCTATTACTGTCCGAAGGTAATGACTTTTGGGATCAGCAAACTAAAAACATAAATAAAGAACTAGTTGTAGTTGATCCAAAGAGAAAGATTTCAGCCATAAGTGTAATTAGCGAAATGGAACTTGAAAGTTCTTTACCGTACATACTTGGAATCCTATCTAATAGGATCGAATCCGAGATAGTAATTTGTGAAGCAGTTATTGCTCTTTCGAAAATGAATTATCTAGAGAATATTGAAGATGTTAATAAGCTGGTTTCCAGTATTAAAGATCCAAATATCTGTGCAATCATTCAAAATACACTATATAAAAATGAATAAGTTTAGATTTTTTATTTATACATATAGGTTTATTGCTAAATGTTAAGAGATATCACAAAATCTTAATAATTTTATGTCTGAATTTTGAATTTTTAGCTTTATACCAAGAATATGAAGCTCATCATTTTATAAAAATAAATTATCCATATTCTGGATAAATATATTTAGAATCATTACATTTCATGCGACATTCAGAACATGTTGCAGCATGGTTTTATCGATTTGACAGTTTTCAATTATTCGATTTAATTAGTCAGTGGACAAGAAAAATTAAGCAATATTATAAAGATGAAATGACCTTGAGCGAGGGGCCAGACATGAACGGATTTAAAAAAATTAATAGAGCGATTTTGGTATCAGGTTTACTTACCCTGATAACTACATCTTGTCTAGCCAGTACAAATGTAACAAAAGAAGCTAATATTAGTGTACAAAACCACCCGTTACAGACATTACCTGTCAAAAAGGTTTTAGTACAACCTAAAAAAGTGGAAAAAGTCCGTTATAACAGTTTTACTTACAAAAAAGATATGCCAAAAGCTGCCGGTGTTTATATAAATGATATGCAGGTAGTATATTTTATTGAGACTGAAGGCGGATTTTCTCCTGAACAAAGAGCAAAATCTCTTGTTAGTAGAATAAATTTGTTTATTTCTAAAAAAGGCGATCCAAAAACAATTCTTCCCGGTTTCCAGGACGGCTTTGCCATAGGAAGAGCAAATAATGAACCTTTATTTACTGCGGATTCAAAAGTTGCTGAATCTATGCATATAACAAATGCAGAATTAACAAGACAATGGGTTAATAATATAAGAACTGCGCTTGGCGCACCAAAATTTGTAAGAGACAATTCACTAATTGCATCCAGAAGCGGTATTTCAACTGCATTTTCCAGAAAATATACTGAAGTTGAAAAAACAACAGGTAAAGAACAATTTGGAGTTGCTTCCTGGTACGGTGGATTATTTCACGGAAGAAGAGCTGCAGACGGAAGCAGGTTTAATACATATAATTTTACCGCTGCTCACAAGACATTGCCTTTCGGTTCTATGGTCAGGGTTACAAATTTAAGAAACAGCAAAACATGTATTGTTAAAATTACAGACAGAGGACCTTTTATTCCTGGAAGAATAATTGATTTATCTTCTGCTGCTGCAAAAGAAATAGGTATATTCTCTTCCGGAATATCAAGAGTTAAACTTCAATTGATAAGCAGAAGTTAGAATCTGAACTATTTTAAAATAAATTTAGCAAGGACCTGTGTTACAGGTCTTTTTGCTTATATTCAAAGTCAGACCAGATAAACAATGTTAATGTATAATATATGGAGACCGCTGCATAACTATAATTTTTGTTAAAAAATTAAGATTTGCGGTCGACCCTTGTAAAAGCGGAAGCCGTGCAGAGTATGCGAAGCGGGAGCGTTAAAAGTGAAACGATGAGTTTTACTTTTAAAAGCTCATTCTAGGCTTTGCCCGGTCGTAACGGCTGTAGGCTAGATATGACAAAAAACGATATTTTGGTAGTTATTCATCAGTCTTATATTAGAAGGTAATCGATCAAATAAGAGGTTTAAATTGACTATAATTTCTTCAGATAAAGAAAACACAAAGACCAGGCCAAAGGAAAATACAAGAGAAAATGTTGCGCCCTGTGAAACTGATTTTGACAGGTGTTTTGAAAACAGCATCAGGCCAAAAACCTTTAACGATTACATAGGTCAGAGTCAGCTTAAGGAAACACTTAAAATAAGCCTTGATGCCGCAAAGCAAAGACAGGAATCTTTAGATCATTTACTTTTATATGGGCCTCCCGGACTTGGAAAAACCACTCTTGCAGGAGTAATTGCAAATGAGATGGGAGTAAATGTTAAAATCACATCAGCTCCCGCACTTGAACGTCCAAGAGATCTTATAGGAATCTTAATGACGGTTAAAAACGGCGAAGTGCTCTTTATAGATGAAATTCACAGACTTAATAAAGTAGCCGAAGAGATCCTTTATCCAGCTATGGAAGACTTCTCAATAGACAGAACTACCGGAAAAGGTCAAAGTACAAAGACTTTAAGAGTTCCTATACCAAAATTCACTCTTATTGGAGCGACAACAAAAGCAGGTGCTCTTTCTGGACCATTAAGAGACAGATTCGGCATAATTCACAGGCTCGAATTTTACAATAATGAAGAATTATCGTTCGTTATAAAAAGAACAGCTTCTATTATCAATGCGGAAATAACCGAAGAAGGAGCTTCAATTATAGCATCCCGATCAAGAGGGACACCAAGAATAGCCAACAGACTTCTAAAACGTGTCAGAGATTATGCAACTGTCAAATCTGACGGCATTATTACAAAAGATATTGCTAACAAATCCCTGGATTTATTAAAAGTTGATCATCAGGGGCTTGATACAACGGACAGAGATTTGATGAAATTAATTATTGAAAAGTATGACGGTGGCCCTGTTGGTATAGATACGTTGTGCGCAGCACTCGGAGAAGATATAAGAACAATAGAAGATGTTTATGAACCTTTCTTACTTCAGGTAGGATTTATCCAGAGAACTCCAAGGGGAAGAAAAGTCTCTCCTGCCGGTTACAAACATTTAGGCTACAAAATTCCTTCTTCACAGCAAAGTTTGTTTTAAGCGAGATATTATGAAATATCGTTTAATTTTATCTTTAATAGTCGTTTTTCTTGGGCTTTTATCCCCAATTTACGCTCAGAATAATCCGGATAATGTACAGTATGCATCGGGAATTGTTCAAAGCATAGTTTCAGAAACTGAAAATAAAACTCTACAGGAATCTTTAGGTGGAAATCAGGTTTTACAGCTTGTAAAAGTTAAAATACTCAATGGAAAATTCAAGGGAAAAGTTGTTGAAATTGAAAACCAGCTTACTTCCAATCCTGCTTATGACATTAAGGTAAAACCAGGAAGCAGGGTTATTCTTGATATTGAAAAGCAAGGAAATACTCTTGATATCAATATCTCTGACAAAGATCGTGTCCCTGCATTGTTAATTTTATCAGGATTATTTGCCTCGTTATTGCTAATTATCGGCGGAATGAAGGGATTGAAATCACTAATATCTCTTCTTGTAACTTCACTTCTTGTACTCTTTATTCTTGTACCTGCAATTTTAAATAAATTCCCCATTATCCCGGTAACAGTAGCTGTTGCTTTTGTCTCCACATTATTCTCGATGTTTCTAATCGGCGGATTTAACTTAAAAAGCGTAGCTGCCTGTATAGGAACTATTGGCGGCGTCACCTGTGCTGGATTATTTTCATTTTTAATTATTAAAATAGCTCCTCTTTCAGGGCTTCACGATCAGGAATCCATCATGTTATGGTCATCAAGACCTGATATAAACTTTACAGGACTGTTAGCTTCAGCCATGATTATCGGCGCTCTGGGGGCAATAATGGATGTTGGAATTTCAATTGCAAGCAGTGTTGCGGAAGTAAAATGTATTGATAACTCTTTAACCGTTAAACAGCTAATTACATCGGGTTTAAATGTCGGCAAAGATATAATGGGAGCAATGTCCAATACATTAATACTTGCATACATAGGAAGCTTTTTACCTTTGATACTTCTGGCTGCGGATGCGCCGCTTGTAAAACTCATTAATCTTAATTCAATTGCAACAGAAATAACATCCGCCATTGCAGGAAGTATCGGTATTATTCTTTCTGTACCTATCACAGCAGTTGCAGCAGGTTATCTAATGGGTAAGAAAAAAAGGTATAATTGAATCAATCGTGGCTTATACTGAGCATAATAAGGAATAATATATGAATATCAGAAGAGAATTGTCTGCAGATTATTCTGGCATATATGAACTGGTTAAGGTTGCTTTTCAGACAGCGAAAGTTTCTAATGGAAAAGAACAGGATTTTGTCATTCAACTTAGAAATAGCGATAACTACATTCCAGAATTAGCTTTGGTTGCAGAACATAATGATAAACTTATCGGACATATTATGCTAACAAAAACCTTTATCTCTCTTAATAATGAGAAACTTGAGATACTTCTTTTGGCACCGATTTCCGTTGTTTTAGAGTATAGAAATAAAGGGATAGGCTCAAAATTAATAAATGAGAGTTTTAAGTTAGCAAAAGAGATGGGATACAAGTCTGTGATTCTTGTTGGCAATCCTGCTTATTACAGCAGATTTGGGTTTAAACCCAGTGTTGATTTTGGCATTAAAAATAGTAATAATATTCCAGACGAGTACGTAATGGCATACGAATTAGTTCCGAATGCATTGAACGGAATTAGCGGAATAATTGATTTTTAAATTTTATTTTTGATTTTAAAATAGTTGGGTCAAAATTGACCCAACCTACTACTAAGCACTTATTCTATAACATTCATTCCATGATGCACATAACTCGCTTCGCTCAGACAGATACGCTATAGCTTATTTTGGCGGGCAAGTGTCAGTAAGTTGTGTTCAATCAAAGGGGCTTACCCCTTTGAAATCCCTACTTTTGTTACACTCTTGTGTCATGCCGAGCTAAGTCGAGGCATCTTGCCATCATTATAAAAATATTTCTGATAAGATCTTTCGACTCCGCTATCGCTCCGCTCAAGATGACTTTTTAAGTTATGTTTGGTGGAGAGTTTAAACTCTACACCAAACATAATTATTGAAATATCTTAAAGGGTGGAGAACCTGTTGGGTTCTCCACCCTACATTTTGAATACTACATTTTCACTTATTTTTTCTCGCATACCTGTTTGCATCTTTTTCAAGCAGGTTGGCTCCATAGGTAAAAGGGTTGGTTGTAAACAATATTTTGAGAGTTTTAAGAAATGATGGCGGTGATGTTATATTTAGTTCGCTTGTCGGGTTTTTCTTTTCTGCTTCAATAAGTTTATCGGCAAATTTAGCAATAGGCATATCATCACTTATTATACCCAGCACCCTAATTGCTGTTTTATAGTGCTTTTTTGCAAATTGGGTCAATTCAGGATTTTCCTGTATTTGTCTTAATACGTTTTTGATCCCAAGTTCTGCTGCTTTTCTTCTCATTATAACAATGTGCTGCCATGAATGTCTCTTTTCATGCTTTAACAGAAAAGTTATCGATTTTTTACTCTTATAAAAAATATGATTAATAAATATTGTTGCTCTGTTTTTGCTATTGAAACCTGGCAAATTTGAATAAACTCGAGTCTTTGACTCAAATTTGGGCATTAAAAAGAATGGGGTTTTAGAAAAAACATCGTTATAACATTCTAATACTCTGGAACTCAGATTTTCAGGATTGATTATTCTATTTGGATTCGATTTATGTTTTACTCGAAATACACCGGGCATTCTGCCAAAATTAATATTCATCGTCCATTCTCCATTCATTACTTATAAAAATAAATGGAATACAAAATTGCCTAATTTTTGGACAAAATAGTAAATTATTTTAAAAATGAAGACTTTAATGGTTTGTAGCTACGCTTTTATTAAATTTAACCCATTTTTATACTCTGTAGCCTGCTGGAGCAGTTTATTAGCAAAATTTATTGCATCCTGATCATCTGAAGATCCGCTTGCAAGTTTTGAAATTGCAGCAATTCTTTCTTCCAGTCCAAGATTATTAATAATTATATTTGTTTTATTCTCGCTTTGAAGCTTGTTAATATAAAAATACTGGTCAGCCATAGCCGCAATTATTGGTTGATGGGTAATACTTAAAATCTGATGACTTAAGGACAAATTAGCAAGCTCTTCTGAAATAACCTGTGAAGTCTTTCCGCTTGTGCCGGTGTCAATTTCATCAAAAATAACCGTATCAACCATGTCAGCTTTTGCAAGAATTGTTTTGATTGCAAGCATAACTCTGGATATTTCACCGCCACTGGCTATTTTGGCAAGAGGTTTTAACGGTTCTCCTGAATTTGGAGAAATTAAAAATTCGATGCCATCTTTGCCGTTAGCCAATATTTCGTTCCTGTTTTCAACTTTAACGAGAAACTGAACTTTTGGCATTTCAAGTTTGATAAGTTCTCTTTGAATTAAATCTGAAAGAACAGAAGCTGAACTTTTTCTTGAATCAGAAAGGTTATCGGCTGATATTTTCAAATTATCTTCAAGTATTTTGAGTTGTTTAGATAATTTTTCAATATTTCCGCTATTTATTTCAATTTCATCTAACTCAAACTGGAATTTTTCAAGATTATTAAGTACACCGCTTATTGAAGGACCATATTTTCTTTTTAATTTGTCTAAAATGTCGATTCTTTCTTCAATCTGATCTAATTTTTCTTTATCGGTTTCAAGACTTTCCGAATAATTTCTAAGACCTTCTGCTGCATCTTTAAGGCTGATTATACTCGAAGTTATAAACATAATATGCTCGGTTAAATTTTTGTCCAATTCAGCGGCTCTGGATAGCTTATTTTCAATCTGCCCTAGAATATCAATAATACTGTTATCCTGACTATATAAACTGCTATAACTTGAAAAAGAAAGGTTTTTTAGTTCTTCAGCATTTAAAAGAACAGTCCTTTCCTGCATCAAGCTTTCATACTCATCGGAGTGTTCAATTTTTGCATTTTCGATTTCATTTATTTGAAATTTTAGAAAATCAAGTCTCTGTTCTTTTTCCTGAATATTTGAACTTGCAGATTCAAGTTCTCTCAAAGTTAATTTATATTCAGAATAAATTTTACTGAAACTTTCTAATAATTCCTGATGCCGTTTATCTCCATACTGGTCGAGCAAATCAATATGAGTTTTTGGTCTTAAATAATTATAAGTTTCATGCTGGCTGTGGATATCGATGAGATATTCTCTCAGATTCTGGACATAATTTTGGGTAACCAGAACTCCATTTATTCTTGATCTTGTGCCGGTATGAGTTATTTCTCTTGAAATAATTAAAGTATTATCAGTTATTTCAATGCCGTTTTCTGAAAGAATGTCCATGGGAAATACCTGTGAAAGCTTAACTTCAAGCTCAATTAAAGCTTTGTTTTCCCCGGTTTTAATTTGTTCTTTTGAAGCTCTTGCCCCAAAAGCAAGATCTATTGCATCAATAAGTATACTTTTGCCTGCGCCGGTTTCCCCGGTAAGAATATTTAAACCGGGACCAAATTCTACTTTTGTCTGTTCAATCAAGGCAAAGTTAGTTATTGATAAACTTTTTATCATATTCCTGCTGTTTTAACCTCCGGGTGCAACTCCCCAGTGCAGTTTTTCACGTAAAATGCTGTAAAAGCCGTTATTTTCCTTTTCAAGAAGAATTAATTTTGCTTTATGTTCGTTCTGTTTTATGCAGATTTTGTCACTACTTTTAAGTTTAACATTTTCCTGACCATCAGCAGTGAGGTAAACAAAATCTTCATCGGTATCAAAGCTGACTGTTATTTCTTCATTTGCAGGAATTACCAAAGGCCTTGTTGTCAACGCATGAGGACAAATAGGAACAATAACTAACGCATCAAGCTCAGGCATAACTACAGGACCACCGGCAGAAAGTGTATAAGCTGTTGAACCTGTAGGTGTAGAAATTATTAAACCATCAGCCAGATAATCGCAAACATGTTTGCCGTTTATATCAAGATAAAGCTGTGCTGTTCTTGATAATACTCCGCCTTTTACTACAATATCATTCAGGGCAGCCTGACAGAATTCAGGGTTTTTAGCATTATTAAAAGCTTTTATCATTAGCCTTTCTTCAATTTTGAATCTGCCCTCTATGAGCTTTTTAATTCCATCTTCTATGTCTTTTGGATTTAGCTGAGCCAGAAATCCCAACCTGCCTATATTTATCCCCAATATAGGTACATTAAGAGGCGCATAATATCTTGCCGCCCCAAGCAAAGTCCCGTCTCCGCCCACAACTATTGCTAAATCAACATCCTTTTCATAATTTTCAGCATGTTTTTTCTTTCCGGGAATTATCTGTTTTTTTATGGAACAGATCCCAAAACCGCAAAGAAGGTTTTCAAGCCTTTCTACAACATGTTTTGCTGTTTCATGCTCAATATTATAGATAATTTCAATTTTATCAAGTTTCAAGATTTTATTATTTAAAGATTTAACCTGATGAGAGTTGCTCATAAGCTTCGTCCACAACCATCCTGATTTTTTCTTCGTTCATTTTGCCCTGTATATTTGATAAATAAACCAGATACTCAATATTTCCGGCAGGGCCTTTTACGGGTGAATATGTTAAATCTACAGGGAAAAGTGATAATGTGCAAGCAAAATCTGTTACATATTTAATTACATTAAGATGAACATTTTTATCTTTAATCACTCCGCTTTTCGGCACCTGATCCCTGCCTGCTTCAAACTGAGGTTTTATAAGCGCAACGATCTCCTGCTTATCAGGATTCATGAGAGTTTTTATATTCGATAAAACCTTTGTTATTGATATAAACGACAGATCCATTGCTGCAAAATCCGCAAACAGGTTTTTATCAGTTATATCTTTATATATTTCCTCAACCGACGCATGCCTTATATTTGTTCGCTCTATCACTATGACGCGAGAATCGTTTCTAAGTTTCCAGGCAAGCTGTCCGTATCCGACATCAACAGCATAAACTTTTTTTGCTCCATTTTGAAGCATACAATCAGTAAATCCACCTGTTGAAGCTCCAGCATCAAGACAAATCCTATCTTTTACTGAAATATCAAAAGTTTTTAGAGCTTTTTCCAGCTTTAACCCTCCCCTGCTAACATAAGGAAGAGTTTCAATTTCAACATTCAATATAGCATCAGGAGCTATTTGAGTACCGGCTTTAGTAACAGACTTGCCGTCAAGTTTGACTTTTCCTGCCATAATTGCAGCCTGAGCCTGACTTTTCGACTCAAAAAAACCTCTTTCGAGAAGAACCGAATCTAATCTTTCTTTTTTAATTTTTGAACTCATAATTAATTATTGTAACCCAATTGTAGAGTTTAAACTTAGAACTTGCAGGAAAAATGTATTTTTTTCTGTATATTCCATGATCTAGTATCAAGGCAGCTGTGCCGGCTCCTCGCAGCCACAACTGCCTTTCACCTTTCCAAGGTCGGGTATGGGAAAATTCGATTTTCCCAGAAAATCAGAATTTTTCCACACCCTCTTTTGTAAATGATAATGATAAATTTTGAAATTTTGATATACTTTAAAAAAAGATAATCAAATAAGGGGAAATTATGAAATGTCCCGTTTGCGGCAGAGAACTCAGGGATGACAGCAAATTCTGTGATCAGTGTTCAAGCCCTGTTCAAAAACCAGCAGAAAAAGAAAATAAGGTTTTAGCTTTTAACCATAAAACTTTGATTTTGGGAATACTGTTTTCTTTACTTGTAACACTATTAATTTCAGGGGCAGCTCAAGCTTTTGGTCTGCCAATTTTACTTGGAGGTTTATTCTTACCGTTCTTTTTTACATATAAAAAAGTAAAAAAGAGTTGATTCGGGGGGAAATATGGATGTAATTGTTTATACTCAAACACACTGGGATAGAGAATGGTACAGAACTTTTCAGGAATTCAGGCTCAGACTTGTACAGGTCGTAGACCGAGTAATTGAGCAGCTTGAACAAAATAAACTGGACTGTTTTTACTTTGACGGACAAACAATTGCGCTTGAAGATTATCTTGAAATCAGGCCGGAACAAAAAGAAAAAATATTAAAGTTAATAAAGGATAAAAAGCTCTTTATAGGTCCATGGTACGTTCTTGCCGATGAATTTCTTGTCTCGGGAGAAAGTCTCATCAGAAATCTTTTAATTGGAATTAATCAATCCAAAGAATTTGGATGTAATGAATTTGTCGGTTATTTGCCCGATGCGTTCGGCCATAGTTCAGATATACCAAGAATACTTTCTTCGGTAAATATAGATTATGCAATTGTATGGAGAGGAGCAGGAAATAATAAGTCTGAATTTATCTGGAAATCTCCAGACGGTTCAAGTGTTTTAACAACATATTTAACTGAAGGATATTTTCAGGACTTTTTTAATCATCCTGTTTCAGCTAAGAAAAAAGCTGAAAATATTGAAAAATTACTTGATAAAATTAAAAAATATTCACTGAGTGACTTGATTTTGTTACCTGCAGGAGGCGATCATCTTTCTCCTCCAATAGACTTTGATAATAAAATTAATCAGGTAAACAACAATATAGACAATTATAAATTAAGTCCCGGGTCTATATTCCACTATAAAAATCTCATTAAAACTAAAAATCTTGATCTTGCAGAAGTGACCGGGGAATTACGTGATAATACAAGAAATTTTATTCTTCCGGGTACTTTCTCGGCGAGATTATATTTAAAAAGAGCCAATACGATATCAACGTGGAAGTTATCCAGACTGGCTGAACCTTTATATTCGCTGCTTCATCAATGTGGAACTGTGAGCGGTCTTGAAAATGAACTTTCATACGCATGGAAGCTTCTTATTCAAAATCATCCCCATGACAGTATTTGCGGATGCAGTATAGATCAGGTCCATGATGAAATGATGCCAAGATTTAATCAGGTTGATCAAATATCGGACTGGTTAACGGGTTTTTGCTTAAATAAACTTGCTCAAAAAGTAGAAAAAGGCAGCTTGATTGTTTATAATTCTTCTTCTGAAGCTTTCTCCGGAGTTATAAAAGTTAAAACATCTGAAAATCTTCCCCAAAATATCATGAAGCAATACCTTGGCACGGCAAATGAGTTTCCACAGGAAATTTTATATGATATAGAGCGGGCTCCGCTGCAGGAAGACATGAAAAAACACAAGGAATACCTGATCTGGGCGGAAGATATAAAGCCTCATTCTATTCAGATAATCAGCAAGGAGTATAAATATAAGGAACATCCAACAATTGTTGAAACTGAAAGCAGGTTTATTAAAAATTCAAGAATAAGACTCGAAGTGAATAATGATGGAACTTTAAAACTTACAGATTCTGATGTCGGCAAAACTTTTGACAATCTTCAAATATTCTGTGATATGGCAGACAATGGAGATACTTATAATTTTTCACCAGTTAAAAATGATCAACCGCTAAAAGCCCGACTTTTATCAACAAAAGTAATGGAAAACGGCAAATTAAGAGGAATTTTAAGATTAGTTTATGAAATAAAAATACCAAAATCTCTTGATAAAATCAAAAAAACCAGAAGTAAAAGAGTCTTAACCCATAATATAAACGTTGATATAGTTGTAAATGCCGATTCAAGACGGACAGAATTTAATGCAAGCTGGGAAAATCTATCCTGTGATCATATTTTGCAGGTCAGATTTAAATTTTCGGAAAAAGTTTGTAAAACCTTTGCTGAAAACAATTTTGGCATAATAGAAAGAACTTTCGATCCCGACTATGATATTACAAATTACCTTCCTGCAGGGAAAGATAATGAATTAAAATCTAATACTGCCCCAATGCAAAGGTTTGTATTTGCTAATGGGCTTGGAATCATCACAGAAGGCCTTACTGAATACGGAGTTGAAGGAAATGACCTTTATATTACCCTGCTTAGATCAGTAGGGAAACTTTCAGGCGGAGCTATAGGTTCAAGAGGCACTCCTGCAGGTCCTCCTTTAGATGTTCCCGGGGCGCAGTGTATCGGAGAACAAAAAGCCCGATACGCCATTTGTGCTGTACATAAACCTGAAGAATTGTTTATGGAAGCAGACCGGTTCCTTGGCTGTATTTTGACAGAAACGGGCATTGCAGAGGATAATTCCGCTGAAGAAGGAATTATAAAGAATCTTCTTAATTTTAACAATCCTGATATTTATACTTATGCTGTTAAATTGCCGAATGATAAAAATCAAAAAGGCATTATTGCAAGATTGATGAATATTTCAGACAGAAAGCAATGTATTAAAATAAGTTCTGATATTAATTTTAAAGAAATAAAAGAGGTTAATTCACTTGAAAATACTACTTCAGAAGGATTAAAGCAGATTGAATTTAAACCTTATGAAGTAAAGAGTTTATTATTGAGCTGAGCATGAACTTCATCCTACTAATATCAGTTACAGGAATCATGCAATATTAATAAAATCTAATAAAAATAATCAAAAGCTCATGTATTGACTCTTTAAACTGTTTTATTGCGGAGATTTTGCTTAAACTTATGCTCCTTATCCAACCAGCCAACTTATCTTCACTTCAATTTAACGCAAAGTTTCTCTTTTATTTATCTTCTTATTTACAAATTATACAAATAAAAATATAAGCAGAGTATGAGTTTAAGCAAAATTGTAGCTTTAAAACAGTTTATTAGAGTCAGTAATGAGCGGTAAATACAGCAAATTTTTTGTTCCCCCTTGTGGGGTGAACTCTGTCGGAGGATTATTTCTTAATATATATCAGTCATTATTTCAGAGTGAATTAAAAAAATTTGTGGTTCAATCTTGAAATTTTCAGTATAAAACTTTTTAATTTTTATTTCTTATGTATCCTATCTTGCAATGATTTCCAGATTTGCTGCATGATTCCTGTCAATTACAAGAATATCACCTTTGATTAATTTCAAAGGCTTATTACTAAACTCCACCATCAAACTGTATTATTGATGGCAAAAGCAATTCCTTCTGTGTATTATTAACTGTATTTCTTACAGAAAACTTCCCATAAGTGTCATCCGAACTCGTTTCGGAATCTCATAAATCCTGAGATGCTGAAACCAGTTCAGCATGACATAAATACTAATCACAGAAAAAAATATTATTTAATTTTAAAAATTCAATCATCAATTTTCGGCAGCACTGTAAAAATGCTGCAAGCCACCACTCCTTTCTTGCATGATTAATTATATGGATTTGGCGCTTGAATACAATGATAATTTAGTTTGAAATTTTGCCTTTTTTCTTATACTTAAGACGTAAAGGCAAAAATTTATCTTTTAAAAACTTAACTACATGTAATATATGCGTTTGTAAAATACTCTATGTGTTTGTTGATGCCAAGTTATAATCTAGTGATCACTTGATTATAATGCAGGTGGGCGGAACAGGAGCTTTTTAGCTTTCTTTTGGCTGATTAATTTTGTTCAGATATAATTCCTGCACAAGAACGTATATAGAGGCTGCAATTGGCGGGGCAAGAATTACTCCTGTAACTCCAAGTGTACTTGCCGCAATCAATATGGCAATAATAATTATCAAGGGATTTAATTCCAGAAATCTGGCAAGTATTAACGGAGTAAGAAAACTGTTCTCGATTCTTTGTACAATTAAATAAACGAGAATTACCCATAAAGCCAGTATGGGATTTTGGGCAAGAGCTACAATAACAGCCGGCACCGCTGATAAAATAGGTCCTACTATGGGAATTATCTCTAAAATTCCGGCAATAAGCCCCAGCAGAAGAGCGAATTTGATATTCAGAATAAATAATCCCAGAGTTGTTAACAGACCGACCATAAGCATTAATATTAGCTGACCTCTGACATATCCGCCAACTCTTTTTGAAATAGTAGCAGTTATAACCTCAGCTTTGTTTCTCATATCTTCAGGAAAAAACTTTAATAATCCACTTTTTAACTCTTCTTTATCAAGAAGCAGAAAAAGAACTATGACAGCTAAAGTAAATGCAGCAATAATGCCCGTGAAAATCCCTATAGTAAAGTTTATTGACTGGCTAACAATATTTTCTCCAATACCGGCTGTGGTTGACAGTATTTGCGGAGTATTCGGCATCATGCCATAGTTTTTGCTTATTATTTTTATATTTGATATGAATTTTTCTATGTCATTCCAGTAAGAAGGAGCTTGTTTTATAAATTCTTGTGTTTGTTCAGCTAATACTGCAAACATTGGGACAAAAACTGTTGCAATAATAATTAAACCAGCTATATAGATAATAAAAACTGCAAGCCCTCGCGGCATTTTTTTGCTCATCCAGTCAATAGTCGGAAATAGTGCGCTTGCAATAATAAAAGAAGCAAATAACAAAAGAAGAACATCTTTTATCTGATAGATAAATAATGATAATACTGCAAGAACAAAAAACAATAAGATACTCTTGGTTGAAATTATACTTTTTATTGTATTCATATTTTTCCCCAAATCTTAAAATCCATCATTCAAAATAATCTTACTACAATTATTGGCTAAAGGGATAAATTATACAGAACAAGTTTGTGATATATCTCAACTAAGCAATTTTTGATGAACGTATGCACCAGCTAAAAGAAATAATAAGCTTACAGTCATTACAAAATAGAAGTTATAACCTTTTTTAAAAAGAAATATTGCAGGAATAAAAAATAACAAAGTAGGAAAAATACCCCAGAATACAGCTTTTGAAAAATCAGAAAGCAGATTTAAATCTTTCTTTTCATAGTATAACCAACAAAGAGAAAGCAGTGTAGTTAATGGCATAGCTGCAATAAGGCCTCCTAATGAGACGTATTTTCTGGCTACTTCCGAAACAACAGCAATTATTACAGCTGATACAAAAATTTTGATGATAAAAAAAACAGTCATATTACTACCTTTTTAATGTTTCTTCAGGTGTTTTAACAATCATGAAAAATAAAAACAGAAAAATTGGCCAGAGTTGAAGTAACAACCTGTACAAAGAAGTGCTTAAATGCCATTGTAAATCGTGAGGAGTAATAAGATAAATTCCAAAATAACCCATTAGCATTAAATATAGTGTCATTATTATTGTAATAATGCTTGATTTATACTCTTTATTAATATTAATCCCGGCAAAAAGAGCATACACCATAAGTAACGGAAGTCCTGCCAGTTTTCCAAAATAGTGCTTAACAGATATAAAAAAATAAGAAAATATTTCTGTATATCTTGTTGGGTCTATAATTCTGGTCAGAAAATCATCAATTCCCTGATTTAAAAATATATCATTGGCAGGCGTTAATTGGACTTTAAAGTATATAATTCCTGATAATACAGGAAATAAGCCGGCAAAAAATAAAATGAGTTCTTTAGTAGCAATTTTAAAGCCTTTATCAAACAGAACTGCACTGAAACGTGCTATAAAAATTGAAATTATAAATACTGCTCCTTCATTTTTACACCATAAAGATAATCCCGCCGTTATACCCGCCAGAATTAACAGAGAATTTTCGTTATATTTATCTTTAAGGCAAAGTAAAATTATAGTTGCAAGAAAGAAAAATGCTATTGGAATGTCAGCACACTGGCTTGCACCCTGATACATAAAAGTGAATGTGGAAAGCATAACCATTCCAGCTAAATAACCCTGATTTTTGTTTTTAAAAATCGAAAGAGAAGACGATAACAGAAAGACAAGACCAAAAGTAAATAACATTGCTATTACTATTGCTGCAAGGAGCTGTTCATAATTAATATATTTCCAGCATCTTGCTATTGCCGACGGAATAAACAGCGGATAATCAGGATGAGACCAGTCAGGACAATTTTGGAAAAAATCAGCCAGATGATTATTTAGTCTGTAAATAAATCTGGCATGCATGTTCCATATACCCCACGCATCCCAGTTTCCATGCGGATCTTTCAGAGAAAATATTATAAATGATACAAGCGAAGAAAAAGCTGTAACAAAAAAACTAATTGAGATAACTTTACTTAAAGCATTATTGGATAAAGTTTCCTTTCTACATACACTGAATTTTGGGTTTCTAAAGAATAAAATCACAGCTAAAATCAGCAGAAAAAATATTTCATAAATTATAACGCTTTTAAAATTACTGCCCATAAAGAGAGTATGAAAGAAATACATAATGGAGGTTATGCCACTTCCAATTCCAAAAGCAAGCCAGAATTTCAACCCAAAGGATTTGAAAATATCATCTTTCAGCCAAAAAATATTGACTGTAAGAAAACCAATTAAAAGTAATATCAATAATGACAGCATCAGCATTATCCGGCCTCTTTCCTGAGTAATACAACTCCATTTGGAAAAACCTTAACAGGAATTAAATGTTTTCTTGCTAAAAAATTCCTATCAGGAAGACCTTGAGGAAAATTGCCCACAACCAGAGGTAAATCCGTTTGATTATATACAAATATTGGGGAAAGGGAATACTGAGTTAAAATTAGCTCAGCCATTATGTCAATAGTTTTATCATAAGCTTTATCATCTTTAGCAAAGCTTTTTACATTGAAAATATCTTTTGAATTTTCCACTTCAGTGATATATCCGACTTCCTTGACATTTTTAAGATAATTTTTAATTCCGATAAATTTTGTTTCATTGGCACTAATCTTATCCATATTTAAAAATTCGGGATAAGTTTTTAACATTTTGAATGAATCATGTATATTTGAAAATAATGCTATTAAAATCAGGATGGTTACACCTGCTGTAGCTCGAATATTATTAAAATACATATTTTTCTTTCGCATTTTAACCTGTTACTCATTATTATTATCGAATATTATCGAATTTAATCAAAAAATCTATATTTAATCAGAGCTCTTATTGCACTAAAACCATCTTTCCAGGTAATTTTTTTACCTTCCTGATGACCCCTTCCATAGTAGGATATGGGAACTTCAAGAAGATGGCTTTTCATTTTAAGCACTTTTGCTGTAATTTCAGGCTCAAAATCAAACCTGTTTGATTTGATATCAATTTTTTTTATAACATCAGCCCTGAAAGCTTTGTAACAAGTTTCCATATCAGTTAATGTTGTCCCGTAGAGTATATTTGTTAGAAGTGTCAGGATTTTATTCCCAAAATAATGGCTTAATTTAAATGCCCCTGACATTTTTTCTTCCAGAAATCTTGAACCATAAACAACATCAGCTTTATTCTCAATAATAATAGGTAACAAATTGTTATAATCCTCAGGATCATACTCCAAGTCAGCATCCTGTATGACAATAATATCACCTGTTGCATACTCCAGAGCCGTTCTTATCGCTGCTCCTTTACCCATATTTTTTGAATGAAAATAAATCTTGTATTTTGAAGACCCTTCAAGCTCTTTTAATAGAGCTGTTGTCCCATCAGATGATTCATCATCTACAAGAATAATTTCTTTTTCAAGAGAACAAAAACTCGTTTTTTCGACTTTATCCAGTATTTCTTCCAGCGTAGAAATTTCATTATAAACAGGTATAATGATACTGATTTTTTGCGCTTTCAAATGTTATTACCTAAATTATTTAACTATCTCATTTAATTCTTCAACAAGTCTGTCAGGATCGATTCCATGAACCTTAGCACCAGCTTCAAGATTTTCAAATCTGGCAGCAGCACATCCGATACAGCCCAAACCATTGCGAGCAAAAACTTCTATTGTTTGAGGGTAATTTTGTACAATTTCAATAATGCTCATATCTTTTGTTATTTTATTTTCTGACATCAGTTTCCCCTTTCTATTATAAGATAGACTTGCATATCCCATGCCCATATTGCTGCTAATTATATTACATAATAAACTATTTGCAATTTTTTGACATATACAGGTTTATTATTAACATAATATAAGGTTAGGAAAAAATGGAGAGAGAATGATGTTTAATATTTTAAAAATGTTTAATGAAAAAGAAACTCCAATAGGACTTTCTTCTCTCGGACTTTCTAAAACTAATCGTACTTATCAAAGATTAAAAAATATATCTGACATTTCACCAATATTTAACTTTGATTATAAAAAAGTAAAGGAAAGTTACTTTAGTAGAGCCTACTGATTTGATTCATCATTAGTATCTGACAATTTTTTAAAGTCTGAAGGCTTTAAATCCTGAATGAATTGTCTGAATTCTTCAGCTTCCTGCTTATCTTTCGCCTGATCTGTTGAAATTGTCCCATCTGCAATAACCTTTGAGGTTACATATATTGGCGATTTTGTCCTTAAGGCAATAGCAATGGCATCTGATGGTCTTGAATCTATAATATGCTCTTTTCCATCTGCATTTGTCAGAAATATATTTGCATAATACGTTTCTGAACTAATATCATTAATTTCTATTTTTGTCACATCATATCCGATTGTTTCCAAAACATTGCAAATTAAATCGTGTGTCATTGGCCTGACAGCAGTAATATTTTCCATTTGTCTTATAATAGCACTCGCTTCTGCCGATCCTATCCAGATCGGAAGAGCTTTTCTGTTTTCTTTATCGTTTAAAACAACTATCGGTGAACCGGTTCTTGTATCTAAAGCTATTCCCATAACTTGCATTTCAATCATAAAAAGGTCCTTCTGAAAATTAAAATTTTTGATCAATATTATTATACTCTATAAAAATTAAGCTGTAAGAATTTAATAAAAAAATCTGTTTAACTTGAATTGCTGGATAGCTAAAATATTTGATATTACTGCGTCTTTTTGTGTGTCATTCTGAATTTATTTCAGGATCTGATAAATCTTGCAGATGCTGAAACAAGTTCAGCATGACACTTTTCTTCGTTTTATGAAAAAATTAATTCGCAACTCAAGTTGTTTAAAAACAAAAGAGATATACCATTCGGTATATCTCTTTTGCAATTTATAAATAAAGTTTAGTGTGTAACCAGAACTTTATCTCCTTTTTCTTCCAGTACAGCCTGAGCAGCAGCAAGTCTTGCTACTGGTACTCTGTATGGTGAGCAGCTTACATAGTTAAGACCAATTCTGTGACAGAATTTAACACTCTTTGGATCTCCGCCGTGTTCACCACAGATACCAAGTTTGATGTTTTCTCTTGAAGATTTACCTTTTTCAATAGCAATCTTCATTAATTGGCCAACACCTTCTTGATCAAGGGTTTCAAACGGATTTTCCATAAGTATTCTCTTCTCTACGTATGTATTTAAGAATTTAGCTTCAGCGTCATCACGGCTGTAACCAAAAGTCATTTGTGTAAGGTCATTTGTACCGAAGCTGAAGAATTGAGCATATTCAGCAACTGCATCAGCAGTTAAAGCTGCTCTTGGGATTTCAATCATAGTACCAAACATATAATCAACCTGAATACCTTTTTCATCCATAACCTGTTGAGCAACTGCTTCAAGTTGTGCCTGTACGGTTTTAAGCTCATTAACATGACCGATAAGAGGGATCATAACTTCAGGTTTAACATCTAAACCTTCTTTTTTAAGATCACAAGCGGCTTCAAAAATAGCTCTAACTTGCATTTCGTTTATTTCAGGGAATGTTAGACCTAATCTGCATCCTCTTAATCCCATCATTGGATTAGCTTCTCTGAGTTCTGCAACTTTACACAGAAGTTCTTCTTTTTCTTTTAGAAGTGAAGGATTGTTTCCTCTAACTCTGAGTTCAGTAACTTCTACAAGAAGATCATCATGACTTGGTAAAAATTCATGAAGCGGTGGATCTAAAAGACGAATGGTTACAGGAAGTACACCCATTGCTTTGAAGATACCTTTAAAATCCTGATACTGCATTGGAAGTAATTTTGAAAGAGCAACTTTTCTTGCTTCTAAGGTTCCTGCAATGATCATCTGTTGAACTACAGGCAAACGATCCTGAGCCATGAACATATGCTCTGTTCTGCAAAGACCTATACCTTTAGCGCCAAGTTCAATAGCTTTTTCAGCATCTTCTGGCGTATCAGCGTTAGCTCTAACAACCATTCTTTTAACTTCATCAGCCCAGGTAAGAATTGTTTCCAATTCGCCACTTAATTCAGGCTCAACAGTATCTATTGCTCCTGCAAATACTTCACCTGTACCTCCGTTAATAGAGATAACATCACCTTTTCTGTATACTTTGCCATCAGGTGCGGTTAATGTTTCGTTATTTAAGTCAATTTTAAGTGTTTCTGCTCCGGCAACACATGGTTTACCCATACCTCTTGCAACAACAGCAGCGTGACTTGTCATGCCGCCTCTTGAAGTAAGAACACCCTGAGCAGGAATCATACCGTGAATATCATCAGGACATGTTTCTATTCTGGTAAGAATAACTTTTTCACCATTTTTAGAACGTTCTTCTGCTTCGTTTGGACTGAATACGATAATACCTGTTGCAGCACCCGGTGAAGCATTTAAGCCTGAACCAATTAATCTTCCTTCTTTTTTAGCATTTTCCTGATCTTTTATGTCAAAGCTTGGAAGTAACAATTGATATAATTGAGCTGGATCAACTAACTGTAAAGCTCTTTCTTTTGTAATAAAACCTTCCTGTTCCATATCAACAGCGATTTTAACAGCAGCTTTAGCTGTTCTTTTTCCTGCTCTTGTTTGAAGAACGTAAAGTTTACTTCTTTCAATTGTAAATTCCATATCCTGAATATCTTGATAGTGTTTTTCAAGTTTTTTAGCAATTTCTACATATTGATTGTAGATTTCAGGCATTTCTTCAGCTAATTTTGAAATTGGCTGAGGAGTTCTGATACCTGCAACAACGTCTTCGCCCTGCGCATTTGTTAAATATTCACCATAGAAAACATTTTCACCTGTACTTGGGTTACGGGTAAAGGAAACGCCGGTTGCTGAATCATTACCCATATTTCCGAATACCATGCTCTGTACATTAACAGCTGTACCGTAATCATGTGGAATTTTATAGTGATTTCTGTATGAAACAGCTCTTGGAATATTCCATGAACTGAATACAGCTTCAATAGCCATATTAAGTTGTGTCATTGGGTCTTGAGGGAAGTCTTTCCCTGTTTCTTCCTTGATTAATTCTTTATATAAGACAACAGATTTCTTTAATCCATCTATACTTACTTCTGTATCAAGATTAACACCTTCTGCTTCTTTAATAGCATCAAGTTTGACTTCAAATTTATCTCTTTCGATATGAAGAACAACACTACCGAACATTGTTAAGAATCTTCTGTAGCTGTCATATGCAAATCTTTCGTTTTGTGTAAGATTAATAACACCTACTATAGTAGTATCATTAAGACCAAGGTTAAGAATGGTTTCCATCATACCAGGCATGGAGAGTCTTGCACCAGATCTTACAGAAAGTAACAGTGGGTTATTAGCATCGCCAAAAACTTTTCCTGTTTCTCTTTCAACATCGTTTAATGCAGTTCTAACATCATCCATAACACCTGCTGGCATTGCATTTCCGTTATTAATGTATTCCATGCAGGTTTCTGTTGTAATTGTTAAACCAGGAGGTACAGGCAAGCCTGCTCTTGTCATTTCAGCGAGATTAGCTCCTTTTCCCCCGAGAAGGTTTTTCATTTCAGCGTTACCTTCCCTAAATAACCATATTCTCTTTTCTCCCATAAGTTTCTCCTTTTTTTATTATTAGTAATAACCTGTTTCTTTAGATTTACAATAACATGACAAGGTATAGCACAAAGTTTTTTGTTACTCAATAAATATTATACCTGCTATAAACTGATCAAAATTTTAAGGATATTTATTAATATAAAGAACTATCAAACCAGATTAACGGAAATTCTTTTGATAGATTCCTTTTATACAGATCTGCCGAATTTCATGATCAATTCCTTAACGTTTTCTTCAGGCAATTCATTCATTTTTCCTAAAAGTTTTGCCCATAAGAAAATTTCAGCGTATAATTCGAGTGTTTCCAGCTTGTAATAAGTTTCTTTTAGTTCCTGCCCTCCTGTAACTACTCCATGATTTGCCATCAAGACAATATTATGGTCATTAAAATAACCTGCTACAACATTTGCTAATTCATCTGAAGAAGGCATAGCATATTCAGCAATGGGAACTGAACCAATAACTACAACAGCTTCAGACAATAACGCTTTATCCAATGGAATACCAGCAACTGCAAAAGAAGTTGCCTTTGGTGTATGCGCATGTATTATAGCTTTTATATCCGGTCTGGTTTTATAAATTTCAACGTGCATCTGTTTTTCAGATGAAGGATTTTTTGTACCTTTAATCTTTTTTCCATCAAGGTCAAGAATTACTATATCCTGTTCCCCAACTTCTCCAAGATTAAAACCTGATGGAGTTATCAAAATACTATTATTAACTTTAATACTGATATTACCTGATGCTCCAGGGGCAAATCCTTTTTCATAAAGACGTTTGCCTATTTCGGCTATTTCTTTTTTTGCCCTCGCATATTTATGCAAAATAAAATTCTCCAAAACAAAATAAATTGTTAATTCATATGCACATAACCTTTATTACATAAATATGCCCTACTTTCAAGAAAATTTTAGAACGAGCCTGGGTTAAATCCATGCTTTTCATTATCAAGTATATTTTATTCTGATAATTTCATCCCAGCCCTCATCCAATCCCGGTTCTTCATAACTCTTTATCATTTTATGAAAAATTCCGGGAGGGACTTTTTCGGTCAAAATATTTCTTTTAACGCAAATATTTATCGGGGTTTCGATAACTACTAGCTTTATGGCGGGTTTTGGCAATTTTGCTTCTTTTGCTGCATGTAAAATCAGATTTCTTGTTCTTTTTCTGGATTTTTTTGTAAGAGAAGTCCTGTCTATTACAACATTCAATCCTTTTGAGACAAGTTCTGTGATCATTATTTTTTCAATTTTTCCATAGAAATCTCCGAATTTGACATTAAATTTCCCTGTTGTCATTGAAATTAAATCATCGATAGAAACTCTTACATAATCGTTTAAAATTGTTTTTGTATGGGTAGTTTTTCCGCTTCTGGGAAAACCGCACATAACAATAATAATTTGCATAAGCTTTAAAACTTTAATTCATTAAACCAATCCATATTAAAAGCAAAGAAAGGTGCTAACATTGCCCGATATTACAATTTACTGTTCAGAATATTCTTTAAAAGAAGTTTATAATCCATATACATTTTTAAATGATTTTGATAAAATTTGGCGAAGCGGGAGTAAAACAAATTAATTTAAAAAACGGTATTTATTATATTTGAGTGAGGACAGAATTGCATGAAAAGTAAAATAACTAAATTTTTGGTTACGTCAATGATTTTAAACATAACAACAGCAGGAGTATTTGCAAAGTCATTTAGTGATTTGGGACAATCACACTGGGCATATAAGGAAATACAAAAGCTGGCTGATGATAATGTAGTTGTTGGATATCCAGATGGGTCATTTAAACCTGATAATCCGGCTACAAGAGCAGAATTTGCAACAATGGTAATAAAGGCTCTCCGACAGGAAAATTCACCTTTGTATGATACTTTTACGTTTATTGATGTTCCAACTGATCACTGGGCTGACGGGACAATTCAAAGAGCAGTAGCTTTTGGTCTTATAAAAGGATTTCCTGATGAAACATTCAAGCCGGAAGATAATGTTTCTAAAGCTGAAGCTGTAGCAATTATTGTATCCGCTCTTAAAACAGGTGATTTAAGTATAATTAAAGCTAAAGAAGCTTTAAAAGATTATATTGATATTGACAAAATTCCTGACTGGGTACTTATTCCTGCAGGAAAGTCTGAAATGCTCGGCATGACTGCACATGTTCCTGAAACATATAACATGTTTGAACCTGACAGAAAGGCGACAAGAGCAGAAATTGCCGTAAATCTCCTGCATATGAAAGAACAGGCAAAACTTAATCCGAATGATCTACTTGCAGAAGCAATGAGATTAAAAACCGGTGAAGGTATTGTTTTAGAAAATGCTTCCGTTGAAGATATTTATGGCACTATACCAGCTGGAACTCTTATTCCTGTTCAGCTAGTAACTCCTTTAACCAGCCAAAAAACTGAAGTTGGCGAAGTATTCGTAGTGAAAGCAAATAAAAATCTTATTACTAAAGATAAGTATCTTTTAATTAGAGCAGGCAGTAACATAAGCGGTTCAGTAGTTGCAGTTAAGCCTGGCAGATATCTTGTCAGAAATGCAAAATTGGCTCTTGATACAAAATCTATCAGTACTCCTGTAAATCAGAAAACTGATTTTCCGGGCAGCATAAATACAAAACAGAGTGATAAAAACTTCTTTGCCAAAGTTGTCAGGATTGTATTTAAAGGGAAAAAAATTAATCTGCCAGCTGACAAAGATTTATATATCAAGTTAAATAAGGCTATCAAAGTCGATTTAACTAACGGAGTAATTTTAAAATAAATACTATATATAATTAGATAAAGAGGCACCGTTGCTAAGTGCCACTTTAATTTTAAATTATTAAAAAGTATTATGTTGATTTTTTATTTAAAAATAATGTAATATAGTCAAAGCAAGGCACAAAAGTAAGTAATTGAAGCATAAATACAAGGGAGAAAGTAACTAATGAAACAAATTTTTAATTACGGTGTTTCAGTTATGAATAAACTTAAATATTCTAACAAGTTTGCACTAGTAAGTATCCTTTTTATCTCGTTAACTGGCGGAATAACTTTTTTGGTTACTTACATTTTAAATAATGTATTACAAATACAACCGGATATTCTTGACTCTAAACTATATATTTTAATTAGTATTTCAGTAATTATGCTTATTTTAGCATTTTATTTCTTCATTTCACTATATTTTTCAATTAGAAATATATTTTCTGTACTGGAAACTTCCTTATTAAAGATGTCTAATGGAGACTTTACAGGAAGAATTGTATTAGATACAAATGATGAAATGAATGCACTAGCTTTGCTGTTAAATAAAATGTCTGATAATCTTGCTAATTTAATCAAACAGGTAACAAACTCGGCTGGAAAAATATCATCAGATTCAAACGAAGTAAATACAGTAGTAAACCAAACAATAGAAGGATCTGAACAAGTATCCATAAGTATTACACAAATGACTTCAGGTTCTCATGAGCAAGCAAGTCATGTAAATAGTGGCCTTTCAGATATTACAGAAATTAACAAGACAATAATAAATATATTTGATGCAGCCGGCAGTACTGTTGAATTATCACAATCAACAAAATCTAATGCCAGCAAAGGAAGAGATCAGGCAACAGAAGCTATTGCTAAAATTAACCAGATTAAAAGCACTTCTATAGAAATTTCTGACACTATTAACGAATTAGGTCAATTAAGTACGGAAATTGAACAAATAGTTGATTTAATTAAAAACATCGCCAGCCAGACAAATCTTTTAGCTTTAAATGCCGCAATAGAAGCTGCAAGAGCCGGTGAACATGGCAAAGGATTCGCTGTGGTTGCCCAGGAAGTTAAAATGCTTGCCGATCAGTCAGGTGAAGCATCTAATAAAATAACTGGAATGATAAAAGAAATACAAACAAAGACAAATATTGCTGTTATCGCTATGAATCAGAGCATAGAACAAGTTAATGACGGCGTTACTATTGTAGAAAATACAGGAAATGACCTGGAAGAAATTCTGGAAGCCGCAAATACAACAAGCGACAAAATCTATGAAATAACAATGGAAATAGAAAAACTTGCTGAGAACTCCAATAATGTTGTTAAAACGATGGAAAATATTTCGGCAATAACAAAAACATCTGCAACAAGCACTAAAGAAATTTCAAGTATAACAAATAAACAGACTGTTCTCTTAGGTAAACTTAATTCAAATTCACGAGCACTTGCTAAAATTGCTGAAAATCTCCAAAATCAGATAAAGATTTTTCAAGCATAAAACATACAAAATTTAATTATTATATTATTAGTACTTTTCATGCCTGTATTTATTAATACAGGCATGATTTTTTACTATATAAAAAGATTGCAATATATTTACATTTATCTTTTGCCTAAATTTCTTGTTTTATAAGGAATTTAGACTTTTAAATAAATGAATTTAATCAATAAAATTGATCTGAGTTCTTTAAAATTTATCTTTTGTTGATGTATAATTTAATTTTTAAAGGGAATTAGATAGATTTAGTTAGTGGTATGTATATTTAGTAAGGAAGGCTTTATATGAGCAATTATGATGTCTCTAGCATAAGGAATGTTGGGCTTGTATCTCATGTCGGAACCGGAAAAACTTCTCTTGCAGATGCTATTTTGTTTGATGCCGGTCAAAACACAAGACTTGGAAAAGTTGATTCAGAAACATCTCTTCTGGACTGGGAACCGGAGGAAATAAAGAGAAAAACTACAATAAGTGCATCTATCGCAAGTTTTAACTGGAAAAAAGCCCGTATAAATCTTTTAGATACTCCCGGGGGAGCAAACTTTATAGCTGATGCCAGAAGTTGCATGCAAAGCATAGACTCAGCGGTTATTGTTCTTGACGCTATTGATGGTTTAAAAGTTCAATCAACTAAACTCGTTAAATTTGCACAGGAATTAAATCTTTCAATGTGCGTATTTATAAACAAACTTGAAAGAGAAAACTCTAATTATAAATCAGTGATTGCTAATCTTGGAAATACTTTTGCCGCAAAACCTGTTCTCCTTCAATTACCGATTGGTGAAGAACATTCATTCAAAGGATTAGTAGATCTTATAAAGATGAAAGCCTATATTTTTGAAGTGAATGAAAGCGGCAAATTCACGGAACAGGATATTCCTGCTGAACTTCATGACGAAGCTTCCTCATTAAGAGAAGCCTCAATTGAATCAATAGTTGAATGTGATGATGCTATTCTTGAAAAATACCTTGAAGGGCAGGATTTAACAGAAGAAGATATCGCTCTGGCTCTTAAAAAAGGTGTCTCAAATAATCAAATCGTTCCTGTTCTCTTCGGTGCAGCTACAAAGAATGTTGGAATTCAACAGCTTTTAGATTTTATTGCTGAATACCTTCCATCTCCTGCAGAAAAAGGTGCCGTTAAAGTTGTTGCTGCCGATGGAACAGAAGAAACCAGAAATCCATCAACTACTGAACCTCTTTCAGCTCTGGTATTTAAAACGATTGCTGATCCTTATGCTGGTCAGCTTACATTAATAAGAGTATTCTCAGGCGAAATTAACTCTGACTCAAACATATATAATTCAACTAAAAAATCCAAAGAAAGAGTTGGACAAATGCTTTACCTCGTCGGTAAAAAACAGGAACCAGTCGCAAAAGCGATTGCTGGTGACATTATTGCTGTAGCAAAATTAAAAGATACTCATACAGGTGACAGCTTCAGTGATGAAAAACATCCTGTTGCTATTCCGACTATTGCACAGCCGACACCTGTTATATCATTTGCAATTAAGCCAAAAAGCAAAGGTGATGAAGATAAAATTCAATCAGGATTAAAAAGATTAATGGAAGAAGATCCTACTTTATTGGTTTCAAGAGACATACAAACAAAAGAAATTATTCTTTCAGGGATGGGACAAGTTCATCTTGATGTTGCAATTGAAAAATTAAAAAGAAAATTCGGAGTGGAAGTTATACTTGAAACTCCAAAAATTCCATACAAAGAGACAATTTCAGGTGATGCAAAAGTACAGGGTAAATACAAAAAACAATCAGGCGGTAAAGGTCAGTATGGCGATTGCTCGATTGAGCTTCATCCGATAGATAGAGAAAAAGAGATGGAATTCGTTGACAAAATTGTCGGTGGTGCTATTCCAAGGCAATACATTCCTGCTGTTGAAAACGGTATAAGAGACGCCATGCGTGAAGGTGTTCTTGCGGGATATCCGACAGTAGGAATTCAAATAGTACTGTTTGACGGAAGTTACCACCCTGTAGACTCATCAGAAATGGCATTCAAAGTTGCAGGTTCAATGGCATTCAAACAAGGGGCTGTTAAAGCAAAACCTGTTCTCCTTGAACCAATAATGCACGTTGATATAACTGTTCCGGAAGAAAATGTCGGTGACATTATGGGCGACCTCAATGGTAGAAGAGGAAGAATGTTAGGTGTAGACGCTGAAGGTGCAACGCAAACAGTTAAAGCTCTTATACCAATGGCTGAGATGCTTAGATATTCAGCTGATCTAAATTCAATGACCAGCGGATCCGGTGTATTTACAATGGAATTTGCTCATTATGAAGAAGTTCCTGCACATCTTGCTCAAAAAATCATTGACGAAAGCAAAGCTGCAAAAGAAGCCGCCGCAAATAAATAACGAAGCAGGAGTGAAATAAAATCGATGGCGGGGACGATCAGTCCTCGCTTTTCGATTTTATGCAACTCGTTCAGCGAAGCGGGAGTAAAGAAAAGCTGAAGTAGCTGCGAAGAGCAGGTACTTCAGCTTTTCGCAACTCGTTCATGAGCGAAGCGGGAGTTAAATAAAAACATAAAAAAAATAGCTCCTTATTAGGAGCTATTTAACTTTGAGAAATTAAGAAGAGAGAGCTTTCCTATATATATAAAAACAATCTGCGTTGAAATATTGCTAAAAATTTTCGTATAATTAAATTATGTAAAGTTTTTTTAGAGTTAGACTGGTTAAAATTTTTAAAAACCGTGTAATTACTGCATTCAAGACTCCTATATATTAACTTCGCTCAGAATAAACTCCTTAAAAGTGCAGACTTTAGACAAACTTGCTCTAAATACCTAATAACATAAAAAACATTTACATTGTTATAATGATGTAGTAGTATAAAACATCATTGTCACCGAGTTGAAATCAATATCGATTGATCTCGATACAGGTAAATGATACAGAAACATTTTAAATCTGAAATCATAGCTTCAGATTTAAACTCACAAAGCCGAAGTGGTGAAATTGGTATACACGCATGTTTCAGGTACATGTGAGCCTAGCTCGTGTGGGTTCAAGTCCCTCCTTCGGCAATTATTCTATTTTACTTTAATGGAGGAAAACACTTATTAGTAACGTTAAATTTCCAGGCGCAAAGCCGCCCATTCTGAACGAAGGAATTAGAGCCAGAGAAGTTCGTTTAATTGATGATGAAGGAAACAATCTCGGCGTTGTTAGCACTCAAGATGCACTGCAGATGGCTGTTGAAAAGGACTTGGACTTAGTAGTTATCAGTCCTAATCAAGCACCTCCTGTTGCTAAAATACTTGATTACGGCAAGTACAGGTTTGAAGCTGAAAAGAAAGCCAAAGAAGCAAAGAAAAAGCAGCATGTTGTTGAAGTTAAAGAAATCAAAATGCGCTATAAGATTGATGTGCATGACTATAATGTCAGATTAAAAAACATCAAAAAGTTTCTTGAAGCCGGAAATAAGGTTAAGGTCATGGTAATGTTGAGAGGACGTGAGATTCAGCATTCCGGGTTAGCTTTTGATCTTATAAAAAGAATTGTAAATGACCTTCAGGATATTACATACACCATGGAAAAAAATCCGGGAATGGAAGGAAAAAACGTTGTAATGATACTTGCTCCATCTGCAAGTCAGTAAATTATACTCAGATAAAATCGGTTTTCGGCTTTTCAAAACTGGAATTATTTGGGACAGAGATAAAACATGAATAAAAAATAATTTTGTTGTAGACTATAAACATAATAAGTATAGATATTCAGGAGAACTAATCATGCCAAAGATGAAGACGCATCGTGCCGGTGCAAAAAGATATAAAGTAACTGCAAATGGCAAAATTTTACGCAGACAGGCCGGCAAAAAACATTTATTAACACACAAAAGCGCTGAAAGAAGAAGACGTCTTTCAGGAATGGTCGCTGTATCTGAAACAAATCTCGATAAAGTCAGATTAGAATTACCTTATATTAAATATTCAAGGTAGTACGCGTGCGACAGCGGGAGTGAAGCTGATTCGCAAAGCGACGCGAAGGCGGCGGTTGAAGAATTAGCGTAACTCGTTCCAATGTATTAGTTAGTTAAAAGGCTCATGGCTTACCTATGCCTATAGCCGCTCTCCCCTTAAACGGGAGTGATTTTTAAAAAAGGAGCAAAATATGTCAAGAGTAAAACGCGGTAATGTACTCCGCAAAAGACACAAGAAAATTTTAAAATTAGCAAAGAGTTTTAAAGGTGCCAGAAGCAAAATGTTCGTTGTAGCTAATCAGGCTGTAATGAAAGCTTTAAAATTCCAATACAGAGATCGCAGAAATAAAAAAAGAGTATTCAGACGCTTATGGATTGCAAGAATTAACGCAGCAGCCAGAATTCATGGCCTTTCCTACAGCAAACTTGCACATGGTCTTAAACTGGCAAATATCAGCATTAACAGAAAAATGCTTGCTGATATAGCAGTTACAGATCCTGCCGCATTCGGAAAAGTTGTTGAAGCTGCAAAACAGCACCTACTGATTACTGCATAATTAATAAAAAACTTCTCGAATAAAACCCTGTTATTGGTTAAAATCCGTAACAGGGTTTCTTGTGTTTACAGAGACCGCTGCATAACTATAATTTTTGCCAAAAAAGCTAAGATTTGCGGTCGACCCTTGTAAAAGCGGAAGCCGTGCAGAGCGGGCTTTGCCCGGTCGTAATGGCTGTAGACTGGATATGAAAAAAGCGATATTTTGGTAGTTATGCATCAGTCTTTTACATTAATTTTTTAAAAAAATTACAATTTATTAGCAATTTTTTATTTTTATATGTTTTATAAGTTTAGTAAAATAAAATTTTATTATTATAGTTAATAATAGTACTTAATATTGTAAGGAACCGTATGATTAACAGAATAACGCAAAACTTACAAAGTAATAATTACAATAAGACTGCTAAGTTATTAAACTCCAAACCTATTCAAATACGAAATTCACAGCTTATTTCGAAAAGTTTTAACCCTACTTTTACTGGTACTGGACAAATCAGAAATTTTTCTCAAGTCTCAGAAAGATTATTCAGAAGTGGAAATCTTTGCACAACAAATAACCATAAAGGTAACATTACATCTATTAAACAAATCTGTGAACTTTGGAAAAATATGAAATATCTTTCTGGAAATAATATTAAAACAATAGTAAATCTCAGATCTAAAGAAAGTTTTATAGAAAGAAAAATTGCACGGATCTTCGGAATTAAAACTATAAATATCCCTATAAATCCTTATATACCAGCTAAAAAGCATGTAGAGAAAGCTTTACAAATATTTGATAATATATGTGCCAATACTAAAGACAATATTCTTTTTCACTGTTTTGAAGGCATAGATAGGACAGGATTTATAATTGCAAATATTAGGGTGGCAAGAGATAATTGGCCAGTTAAAGATGCTATTGATGAAATGATTGGAAAATTTAGACATGAGCCAATTTCATATCCAGAACTTACAAAATTTATTAGAGAACATGCTGAATCTTTCAAAAAGTCCACTTATATAGATGAATTTTTAATATCAAAAACAGCATCTTTGACAAAACAAAGTGAACCTTCCTCAATAACAGCAGCACCTGCATATGCTAACAATAATTAAGGTTAACTTTTGAATTATGAATTTTTACAGCAGCCGCCGGAACAGCCACACGATTTTTTATTTCTAAAGCCTTGATCTTCAGATATAGTTCTTCCTATATCTTCAATTTTATCTGTTATGCAGCTTTTGCATTTTACAGGCGAATCACCCACACATATTTTTCCGGGATAAAGGGCGTACATTTTTCTATATTCACCTTCTGTCACATTTGGCATGACAACATTGGCACCGCTTTTAAGTGCAATTATTCTGCCTTTAGGATTAATTGTTTCCATAGCAGTCGTGGCAGGAATATTTATATCAGGCAAAACAAGTCTTGTTATTGCCATGACTTTTAATGCAAGATCAAAAGAACCGCCATCAGCATCTTTAAGAGGTGTATCATGGTTTGGAATAAAAGGCCCTATTCCGATCATATCCGCATTTATCTTTTTAAAAAACAGGATATCATTAGCCAGAGATTCAAGGCTTTGACCTGGAAGACCAACAAGACAGCCAGTTCCAACTTCATACCCGAATTCATTTAAATTCTCAAGACATTTTAGTCTGTTCTCAAAATCCATGCCAGGATCCATTTTTTCATAAAGTTCCCTGTCTGATGTCTCAATTCTGACAAGATACCTGTCAGCTCCCGCTTCTTTATAAGCCTTATATTCTTCCTTTGTTTTCTCACCTATGCTAAGAGTTACAGCTACACCAAGAGCTTTTATTTCTCTTATAATATGAGTCATCCTGTCAACTGAAAAATAACTGTCTTCTCCTGATTGAAGTACAACTGTTTTAAAACCATAAGAAACAGCCTTTTTTGCAAACTCAATAATAGTCTCAGGCTCAAGCCTGTATCTTTGAATATTGGTATTGTCCCTTCTGAGACCGCAGTATAAGCAGTTTTGCTTGCAAATATTGGAGAATTCAATAAGCCCTCTTAAGTGGACCTCATCTCCGACACTTTTCTTTCTGACCCTGTCTGCCGCCTTAAATAGTTCATCATTAAACTCATTATTTTCAAGAAGAGCAATTATTTCCTCTTGTTTAAGGTTATGAGTTTCTTCCGCTTTTTTTATTGTGTCTAAAATATTTATCATAATTTAATAACTTCTTTTAAAATATTACCCAACTAATTTATAGCATGTTTTCAGTCAAATAAAAAAAGCCGCCCCAAAGCGGCTTTTTTAAATGTTATTTATTCAACTACCGAATCATCCTCGATAGCTAATGCAATTTGATTTACCTCAGCATCTGCATTATCGTCAGATCCCTCCGTTTTGTTTGCAAAAACAATTGCATCATCTTCTTCCGGCAGTGCAATTTTATTAACTGCAACAACTAAATCATCATCTACAAGTGATTGTACACAAACTCCTGTTGCAGATCTACCCTGTTTAGATATGTTTCCTGCTTTTTGTCTCGTTACAACCCCATTTAGTGTTACAATCATGATTTCATCATTTTCATCCACAATGGTAATTGCTGTAACCCTGCTTGTTGGTTTTTTAAATTTAGTTGCAATAAGCCCGATTCCACCTCTATTTTGAGGTCTGAATTCTGATACTGCACTTCTTTTACCATAACCATCAGTTGTAACAACTAATACATCTGCTGTTTGATGTTTAGGAACTATATCACAACCAACAATTGAATCTCCTGCTCTAAGCTTAATAGCTGTCACTCCTCTTGCACTTCTTCCTAGTGGTCTGAGTTGTGCAGCAGGGAATCTGATTGCCATACCATGACTTGTTCCTATAATAACCTCATCAATTGATTCAGTAAGGTTGACCCAATTAAGAACATCGTCATCATCAAGTCCTATTGCTATGATACCGCTCTTTCTGATTGAGCTGAAATTATTTAGCACGATTCTCTTAATGTAACCTTTTTTGGTAAGCATGATTAAGAATCGATCTTCAGCGAATTCCGATACAGGTATTACAGCGGTTATGGCTTCGTTTTGTTCAATAGGTATAAGATTTAAAATTGGCAAGCCTTTAGCAGTTCTTCCGCCTTCAGGGAAATCATATACATTCAGGCTATAAACAGTACCTTTGCTGCTAAAGAAAAGCACTTTATCATGCATCATCGCTGTAAAGAAGTGAGCTACATCATCATCTTCCCTTGTCTTTATGCCGCCTTTTCCTCTTGTTGCCCTATTCTGTCTTTCAAATGTATCAAGAGGTATTCTTTTAATGTATCCATGGTTGGTTATAAATATTGCCATAGGTACATTAGGAGTTAAGTCAACGATGCTGAGTTCATCCTGATAAGGAACTATCATGGTTTTTCTGTCATCGCCGAATTTTTCTCGATCTTCTGTGAATTCTTTCTTGATTATTGCAAGAACTTTGTTTCTATCAGCAAGAATAGCCAGATATTCAGTGATTTTTTCCTTGAGCATCTGATGTTCTGCGTTAATTTTTTCCTGTTCCAATCCTGTCAGTCTTCTTAACTGCATTTCAAGAATTGCGTTTGCCTGATCCAGATCAAGGCCGAATTTTGAAATTAATGCACTTCTTGCAGCATCTGTTGAAGCTGATGTTTTGATTGTTTGAATAACTTCATCGAGATTACCGAGAGCAATTATTAAACCGGCCAAAATATGAGCTCTGGCTCTGGCCTTTTTAAGATCAAAGGTTGTTCTTCTGGTTATAATCTCAACTCTGTGTTCGATAAATTCGCTGAGAACTTCATAAATATTGAGCAATCTTGGCTGGTTGTTAACAAGCGCCAGCATGTTAACTCCAAAAGTAGATTGCATTGAAGTATATTTATAAAGATTATTTTTAACGACTTCAGGTTTAGCGTCTCTTTTAAGTTCAATTACAACCCTCATGCCGTCTCTGTCAGATTCATCTCTGAGATCGCTTATTCCTTCGATTTTTTTGTCTTTTACAAGTTCTGCAATTTTTTCAATTAAGCTAGCCTTGTTTACCTGATAAGGAAGTTCGGAAATAATTATAGCTGTTCTATCGTGACGGCCAGGACCGGCATCGACTTCTTCAAATGTTGTTACTGCTCTCATTACAACGCTGCCACGACCAGTTTCAAATGCAGATTTAATGCCGTTCGTGCCAAGAATTGTAGCACCGGTTGGGAAATCAGGCCCCTTGATATATTGCATTAACTCTGGAATTGTAATTTCAGGATTATCAATCATGGCAAGTGCGCCGTCTATAACTTCACACGCATTATGTGGTGGAATATTAGTCGCCATCCCGACAGCAATACCACTTGAACCGTTTAGGAGAAGCATTGGAAGTCTTACAGGAAGAACTGTCGGTTCTTCTAAACTACCGTCAAAGTTGGGAGCAAAACTAACTGTTTCAGAATCAATATCAGTAAGCATAGAAGTCGCAATATGGGTCATTTTGGCTTCAGTGTACCTCATAGCCGCTGCACCATCGCCATCTACGCTGCCAAAGTTTCCATGGCCATCAATAGTCTGGTATCTGGTTGAAAAATCCTGCGCCATTCTGACAAGAGCATCATACACAGCAGTATCACCATGAGGATGATATTTACCCAGAACTTCCCCGACTATACGTGCGCATTTTTTGTACGGTTTATCGGGTGTCATGCCAAGTTCGTTCATGGCAAAAAGTATACGTCTGTGTACAGGTTTGAGCCCATCTCTTACATCAGGCAATGCTCTTCCTACAATAACAGACATTGCATAGTCTATATAAGAACGTTTCATTTCGTCCTGAATATTAATAGGAACGATACGTCCATGTCCAAAGAAAGTTTGTTGAGCCAATTTCTATTCCTCTCGATATTACTATCTTAGTAGATAAGTAATTTATTGATGTAGTAATACTATTCACTAAATATCGTAACACAAACGACTCTTTTTTCCAAATCGAGAGCCTTTTTATACTACTTTTTTATCAGGATTAAATACGAGCATGCTTGTTAAAATTTTAAAATCTTCTATGTGCTTTTTTGAGGCAATCTTCCAATGCCTTTTGAATTTCTCTGTAATCAGCATTAAGACTATCCTGTCTTGCTAAAAATATTAAAGTCTGCCATTTAAAAGACATGCCCGATTTTAATAGATTACGGTATGCCTCTCTCATCAGTCTTTTAATCCTGTTTCTATCAGAAGATTTTTTGCTTATTTTTTTACTAACTACAAAACCGACTCTTGTAGGAAGTTCGGGAGTTCCTTTTTCCCTGCCGGCATAACAAATAAGTAGTGAATTTGATACTGACTTCCTAAGATTATAGGTGGCAGTAAATTCACTACTTTTTCTAAGTCTTTCAGCTTGAGGTAACAACTTTAAGCCTTGGTTTTTTGAACGATTCCTAAGTTATGACGCCCTTTAGTTCTTCTTCTGTTAATAACTTCTCTGCCTCCAGGCGTAGCCATTCTGGCCAAAAAACCACTTTTATTCTGTCTTTTTCTTTTTGTACCTTCAAGTGTTCGTTTCATTATATGCTCCTTTATATATTATTTTTTGAAATACAATTTTTTGAAGTTTAATTATCATACCATGAAGCATGATATAGTAAACGATCTCCATAACTTTACATAAACTCTTGAATTTAAAATCCTTTTCACCTCGTCACCCTAGCCGAGAAGGATTTTAAAATTATTTTTATGTAAAGTTATTGCGGTCTCTCAGTATAGTAAAAAATAATTATTCAATAGTCAATCATTCAGGAATAATATTTATGAGTTTTTGTTTCGTTGATTTATATCTTCAGAATAATAACTAATAATTGCCTAGTAAAGCAGTAATACTAAAATATACACACTAAATGATCTTTATAATACCTATTTAAGGGACTGTTGACGAAATCAAAAAAACAAAGTTTTTTGTTTCGTCTTACATCCCCATCGTCCAGTGTCAAAATGCCGAAAACTGACCGTTTCCCATGAATGAGCTTATTAAAAGAAAAACTCAACGTTTTCCTTTTAAATGCTCCCGCTAACGCTGTCACTTTTCACTTTTGTTAAGGGAGTGTTGACGAATAGAAAATAAGAGCTATTTAACTATTCGTCAACACTCCCTTTAAGTCAAATTATAATTCCATGTTAAAACATGTTACAAAATTCTCAAACTCATGATTTTAAAGGCTTTTAAATGTTTTTATTTAAATAGAGGATAATTAGAAAAGTTATTCATTAATTAGGAATTAGTTATTTGGAGGATTTTGAATTATGTCAACACAAGCTATTAACGCTGTAAACCCATTTGGAGTTAAGCAACCACCTAGCGAGGTAAGTGGAGCACGTGCTAGCATTCAGTCAGCAGATAAAGTCGCTTCAGCCCCACCCTCATTTACAACTTCTGCTGATGGATGTTTATTTGCTAACAGTCAGTCATCAAGTGAATCTACAGGAGCAATGGCATAAAAATTAAAACAACTTGCAGGACATATTTGGACTCTGGGACAATTGGATAACGTAGGAGAATTGGTATGGCTCAACGAATTTTGACCAAGTGTTTTGTTATAAGCATTATGATGTTTGTAATAGTCACTCTTGGTAATCTTATCAAACAGGTTAACAGTTATGATAATTATGTTCAAAATACCTCTTCACACGTAGTTTCTGCCTTTGACGGCTAATATGAATTAACCATTCCCTTCTATAAACAAGATTTAAAAAGACATCCCCAAAAAGGGATGTCTTTTTAGTAAGACAATCTCTATATTACATTATAAAACGAACTTAAATAAACGCTTGTCAATATTATACTGATGCTTTTGAGTTTTCGAAGCAGCTTTTACAGTATACAGGTTTGTCTTCAGAAGGCCTGAAGGGAACCTGTGTTTCTATTCCGCATTCTGCACAAACAACATCAAACATTTTTCTTGGTTTTGATCTGCTCATGCGCTTTCTGCTGGTACGACAACGCGGACAACGTTTCGGTGTGTTCGTAAGTCCTTTTGACTCATAAAATTCCTGTTCGCCGATAGTAAACTCAAAGTTACATCCGCAATCAACACATTGTAAAGTAAGATCTTCGTATGCCATAAACTCGGCCTCCATACGTTAACTGACTGATCCATTGATGAGACCGAGATAGTGAAAGTAACTCTTTGCATAGGACTATAACGGAAAACATCTTGGACATAAATACAATAGATATTTTACCATTTCAGCTATATTTTTCAAGTATAAGAGAAAAATCATTTATTAATTAATTTGTAAATACTTATACAAATTGTCAATAAGAGATAATGTGACAAATAGACTTTTAAAAGTTTTTATACGAGTCAGAAAGATGTTCTGTGAGTATTAATATATTGAGAAAAGTTCATTTTTTAAAGCATTTTCATGTAATTTTTATTTTACAGACTTTTGTTTTAAATTATCATCATTAACTGTTAAAAACTCAATGTCTTTTTTTTCTGCTGCAATAAACCTTTTAGCTGCATTAACAGGAACTGCAAATCCTATTCCAATATTCGATTTGTTGTTATCAGGGTTATAAATTGATTGACTTATGCCAATAACTTCACCTGAACTGTTTAGCAAAGGTCCTCCTGAACAGCCTGGATTAATTGCAGCATCTGTCTGAATCTTATTTCTTTGAAAGTCAATTCTACTTATAATTCCTGTTGTTAGAGTTTTTGAAAAGCCAAAAGGATTACCTATCGCTAACACCTTCTGACCCACCTTGATTTTAGTTGAATCACCAAGTTTTATTACAGGCAAAGATTTGTCAGGATTAATTTTTAATATGGCTAAATCGTTATTTTCTCCCATTATAGCAATTAGTTTTGCTTTATATTTTTTACCGCTGGATATGGATATTTCAATATTTTTTGCATCTTCAATAACATGACTGCTGGTTAAAATAACACCCCTTGGATCAATAATACAACCTGTTCCGCTTGAAACACCATCAGCAACATCTGCCTCTATGGATACTATTGAAGGTGCAGTTTTATCATATACATTTATATTAACTAACTCTTCAGAAGAAAATATTTGTGAAAACGCAGGATAATTAAACGTAAATGGCATAAAAAGAACAAATGCCGTTATAAAACTTAATTTAGCATAAGTTTTTCTACTGAAATGATTTATCTTTGATAGCATTATCTACCCTCATTTACAAAATAAAAACTTAATTATTAAAAACAGCCATCATTAAAACACTTTAAACTTTGATTTACTATGCCTGATAAGGGAGTATTACTTTGTAATAAAAACTACAAAAAGACAGGTCAATCTGTCTTTTTGTGTTAATCATAATTTTATTTAATTAACTTATATTCAGAAACTAGCTAACTCGAATTGCTAGATAGCTAAAACATTTGATATTACTACGTCTTTATGTGTGTCATCCTGAATTTATTTCAGGATCTGATAAATCTTGCAGATGCTGAAACAAGTTCAGCATGACACTTTTCTTCATTTTATGAAAAAATTAATTAGCAATTCAAGTTAACTATTTAATCGTTTTTTAAATTTTCATAAGCCTTAAGATTGCGGTCAGTTAAAACAGGAAATTCTTCCCTGATTTTTTTTACCATATCAAGGTCAATTTCTGTCATCATAACGCCTTCATCATTTCCGGCTGATGCAATAATCTCACCCCATGGATTAATAACCATAGAATGACCCGGATTTACCCTTCCAAATTCATATTTGCCGCATTGATTAACAGAAACCATATATACAAGGTTCTCAATAGCCCTTGCTTTATTAAGAGTGATCCAGTGATCAAATCTTTCAGAAGGCCAGGCTGCAGGGCATACAATTAATTCTGCTCCGCTATACGTCATAGCCCTGTACAATTCAGGAAATCTCAGGTCATAACATATGCTTAGCCCGATTTTACCAAAGTCAGTTTCAACAACAACAGCAGAATCCCCGGTACTTATATATTTACTTTCTTCACTGCCAAAATATGAAAACATGTGAATTTTACTGTATTTGCCAATTACTTTACCATTTCTGTCAAATACAACACTTGTATTTCTATATTTTTCATCAGAGCATTTCTCTATAAAGCTTCCTGAGACTATATTTACGTTATATCTGGATGAAAGACTACATAAGAAATCTGTAGTTTGACCGTTGGGAATGCTTTCTGACAGAGGCTGAAAAAATTTATGAACTATACTGGAGTTAAAAACTTCCGGCAAGACAATTAAATCAGGTTTGTACCAGATATTTTCCTCGATAAGATTTTTTACTTTATTGAGATTAGCTTCTTTATTACCCGGCTCTGGAGTGAACTGAACTCCCATAATTCTGATTTTTCTTGACATTACAATCTCCAGTTATTTTTGCATCATGCCGAGTGCTACATACAAACATATTGTTATCAAATTTTAAGAGAGCCAATTATGTCCCTACATTGTGTTTCAGCATCTGTTTATTATAGATCCTGAAATAAATTCAGGATGACACAATAATCGTATTATTATAATATTACTTTATTTATTAATATCAAGATGCATCTTGTAATGAGGTATATTTGCTTCTAAAAATTCTTCTCCCTGTACTCTAAAACCAAATCTCTCATAAAATTCAATTACTGATGACTGCGAAGATAAAATCAGAGTCGAAATTCCAAGTTTCTTTGAATACTCAATAATTTCATTAATGAGCACTTTACCGATCTGTTTGCCTCTATATTTTGACAGGACTGCTACACGGCTGATTTTTGCAGAATCTTCATTAACTTTAAAAAACCTTGCTGTTCCAACAGGCATTTTATCTGAAAATGCCAGGAAATGTGTTGCAACTGCTTCTTTACTGTCTCTTTCAATTTTCGGATCCACATTTTGTTCGTTTGTAAAAACCTGATTTCTTATATTAAAGCAGGCTTCCAATTCTTTTTTGCTCTTTGCAATTTTAAATTCCAATATTTCTTCCTGTAAATTCATAAAATTTTTCATCCACCCTCTTTTTAATCTCCTCACTCATTATTATCTCTTCCGGCCAATTTCGAACGAAACCCTCTTCTTTCCATTTCTTTGTGGCATCAATGCCCATCTTCCCTCCATAACCCGGCAGCTGCGATGCATGATCAAGCATATCTACAGGGCCTTTTGTTATTATGCAGTCTCTTGCTGGATCAACATTATTGAAAATTTTCCAGCTTACCTCGGAAATATTGTGAATGTTCACATCTGAGTCAACAATAATAACAAATTTAGTGAACATAAGCTGACCTAAACCCCAAACAGCAGATATTACTTTATTGGCATGGCCCGGATAACGTTTATTAATACTAATTATAGCACAATTATGGAAAACACCTTCCATAGGCAGGTTCATATCAACTATTTCGGGAATAATTTGTCTTAATACAGGCAAAAATATCTGCTCCGTTGCTTTTCCCATATAACAGTCTTCCTGCGGAGGTTTTCCCACAATTGTTGCAGGATAAATCGGATTTTTTCTATGTGTCATTGCTGTTATATGAAAAACAGGATACATGTCAGAAAGTGAATAATATCCCGTATGATCACCAAAAGGACCTTCTGTTCTGAGTTCTTCATGGTCAATATAACCTTCAAGAACTATTTCTGCATCAGCAGGCACTTCAATATCAACGGTTTTGCATTTCACCAGCCTGACTGGCTTTTTTCTCAGAAATCCGGCAAAGATCATTTCATCTATTCCGGGTGGCAGTGGTGCCGTTGCTGCATAAGTAACAGCAGGATCACCGCCGATTGCGACAGCTACTTGGAATGGTATTCCAAGTTTTTTTGCTTCCTCAAAATTCTTTGCCCCGTCATGATGTTTGTGCCAATGCATGCCGGTAGTTGTGTTGTCATACTTTTGAAGCCTGTACATACCGACATTTCTTGCTCCTGTAACAGGATTTTTAGTTATCACAAGGGGAAGAGTGATAAACTTTCCGCCATCCTGAGGCCAGCACTTTAAAATAGGTAATTTATCAAGAACAGGCTGACTCATATCTGTAATAACCACTTCCTGACATGGGGCATCTTTAACTATTTGAGGAAGAAAAGTTCCTACTTCATAGAGTTTAGGGAGCATTGAAACTTTGCCCATCAGGCTGTCAGGCACCTCATGCTTTAGCAGTTCTTCAATTCTTGAAGCAACTTCTTTTATGTTATTTACGCCAAGAGCCAGATTCATACGATCAAATGAACCAAATGCATTTGTTAAGACGGGAATCTCATACCCTTCAACATCATTAAAAAGCAGGGCTTTGTTGGAAAAACCTATACCTTTGCTTGCTCTATCCGTGATTTCTGTTATCTCAAGATCAGAATTGACTGAAATATCAATTTCCAGCAGTTCATTTTTATCTTTTAGAGCTTTTATAAACTCTTTTATATCTTTATACGACATTTTTTAATTATATTTAAACTTTACTACCATACCTATTTTACTATAATTCTCCTATCAAATACTTGTCAATTTATATTCTAAAGATTCGTAAACAAATATATAAAAAGATATCAAAAACTATCAATAATTATTCCCGTTTATTTTTATGATTACTGTAAATCAAAATATGGTAAAAATTTTTCTATGCTTATAAATCCCAATTTTTTGGCTAAAAATAACATAAGTTTTGGGGAATCACAGGTTAATATCTGTGCATTTAGCGACCTGCACGGTAATATAGATAAATTAATACCTATGTATGCCAGTATTGAAAGTCAGACTGATGATATATTCGTAAAAAAAGACAAACATAGTACATTAAACGCAACAACTATTGTTGGAGATTATTTTTTTAATCCGGACTTAAAAGGGTTTGTTTCCGACAAGAATAAGAATGCCGGAGATTATCAGCTTTTATTCCTCCAGACATATTTAAATAACGTAAAAAAAATAATACCTAAAATGAAAACATTCTTTATTATAGGCAATCATGACCTTGATGCCGGAGATCAATTTCTGTTTAATCTTTTAAAAAAAGTTAATATGCAATCTATAGTTACTAATTTTGACCATGATTCATCAGAAAAAAGTTTTTTATTAAAATCAAAAGTTTTAACCGTACCGGATGATAAAAATCCGGAAATGAAAAATAAAGTGCTGCTTTTAGGTCTTATGCTTCCAAATTTAGATTATTATTATCCAAAAGCAGACGGTAAATCGTGCCTAACCAGTAATTTTAATGTATTAGACAGATTTAAACATGATGAAGCCAAAACAAATGAAGATGAATTAAAAGAAACTTACAGAGTTTTGAACGATGAAATCAGTAAATTTAAACTTGAAAATCCGGATGCGCCTGTAATTATTCTTGCTCATACAGGAGAAAAGATAGCAAAATTTGTTGCAGATAATGTTCCTGTAGATTTTATTTTAAGCGGACATGATCATTTTGATTCGAATGAAGAATACATTACAAAATCAGGCAACAAAACAAAAATCATCTCTTTATCTGAAGATGGAAAACTCTTTAAATCACTTCAACTGCATTTTTCAGACGAGGGGAAACTTGATAATTCAATAATAAAAACTTTTAAACCCCATCAAACTCCTGAACTGGAAAATAATCCTGTTAAAAAAGTATTTGAAAAAGAACTGAAAAAAGACTTGGATATTATATTAAAAACGGTTCCAGGTGGTGTTATATTGAGTAACGAAAATGTAACATTTGATGACAGTCCTCTTGCAAATACAATAACAGATGCAATACTCAAGGAAATTAAAAAGAAAGATCCTGAAGTAGCTGCACTTGGAGTTACATCAAGTTCTTTCAGAAAAAGTATTTCGGATGGTTCAAATAATACTGATATTCTTACTGTTTTATCAGGATCTACCGAATCACAGTCTATAATCCAGTCAGGTGAAATAAACGGCAAAATTCTTGCAGAATTTATACTTGAATATACCAGAAATAATGTTACCAGCAAGAGAAAAAGAACTGTTCGATGGGCAGGAATAAGAGTAAACAGAACTAAATTAACTGAATTGATAAAAAATGAAAGTTCAGGTAAAGATATTCTTGAAAGTAGACGATCTGATATTTCTGACTGCATAGAAATTATGAATCAAAACGGAGAATACGAACCTGTAGATCTGACAAAAACATATAAAATAGCCCTTCAGAACAAATTTTTTATCAAATCAACCATTGAATCGATAAAAAAACATAAAGACAGATTTAAAGATGTATACCCTGAAAATACTACTTTAACTGACTTGTTGAGTAAAAATTTACAGGAAACAGATTATAAAGTTCAAGTTTCAGATGATATCAGAATATTTTAATTAATCTAAACTGCTAAATGTCTTATTATTACTAGTTTGTCACCCTGAGTGAAGCGAAGCGGAATCGAATGGGTCTTACTAATTTTCGATTGTTTACTAAAAGTGTTTATTGGCAAGATCCCTCCGCTGCGGTCGGGATGACTATTTAAATTAGCAGCTCAGGTTAATCATAATTAAATACTTTGATATGTTTTATGCAGTAGAACTGCATCGCTTTCCATATCCGGGCTTTCGCAGATTATAGTACCTTTTACATTAAAGTCTTTAAAGGCCTTCATTAGATCTTTATAGTTCATATCTGACTCTTCAAGCATTAAATGCCTTTTTTCTCCTTTTGCAGTGTATTCTATCCCGGCAATGTGGGCATGGAAGTTTTCAAGTGCATAGTCTCCGATTTCTTTACCAATTTTTTCAAAAATCATAGCAAATTCATCGTATGTATTAAATTCTCCACCAGATCTTGCATGCAAATGAGAAAAGTCTACGCAGGGCAGAACATATTTAAAATCATTTGACAGTCTGATAATTTCATCAAGATCTCCCCATTGAGTAGCTTTACCTGTAGTTTCAGGACGTACCCATATTTCTATATTCTCTTTTTTTAAGGTTTCAGTGATTTCTGCTATACCTGATTTAATCTGGTGATATACTTTTTCTTTATCTTCTCCCATATAGAAACCGGCATGAAAAGCTATACTATAACCTCCACAGGCATGAGTTACCCTGGCTGTATCAAGTATTCTTTTAATACTGGCGTGGATTTTTTCCTCTTCCTGCGCATTCAGGTTGATATAATACGGACCATGAGCTGTTAATACCAAGCCCATAGCAGCAACTTTCTCTTTAACTTCAACCTGTGTTTTTGCGTTCATATTTACGCCACGAACAAATTCAATTTCCATGCAGCCCAGGTCCAGTTCGAGTAAATCTTTAAAAGCATTGCTGTATGTTCTCGGTTCGGTTTTAACAGGAATTCCGGCAGTGCCGAACAATAACTTATCCATATTTGTATCCAAATAATTAATTACAAAATATATTTTATACTAGAGTTTATAAAAACGAAAATTTGTTCCGGCATTGTATTTTTTATCATCTACCCGGACAGGAAGGAACGATCACTCCCTGCTTTGTCAGAAACTCTATCTGCTCTTTTGACATCTTTCCAATCATCTTGCATTCTTCCAAGGATGATCCGGGTTTTCCAAACATAAGCCTGAGAAGAACGAATCGTTTGTTAAATATATCACTCATTCCCTGACTTAAACAATTAACACTTTTTGCAGCCTGATTTGTATTATAAAGAGTATCGACAGCCAGATCAATTATATTACCGCCTGATTTTAAAGGGGAACATCCTCCAGTTATTGGTGCTTTACTGGAAAGTCCACTGGATTTGAAACCGGAGAAAGCGTTACTAGCTTCTCCCAACAATTTAAAAGTACTTTTTAAATCCTCTCTTAATTCTTTATCAGCAGTAATATTACTTATATTTTGCGTTATTTCACTAATATTTGACATAGTATTAGTAAACTCATCGCTTTTTAAAATATCCTTAAGCATGCATGTCGTAGAATTTGCAGTTTTTACAGTTGATTTAATGCCTTGTTTAATCTCTGAATCTCCAACAATCTCATTTACATTTGAAAAGATTTTATCCAGATTTTCTGCTGTACTTGCTCCTGCATCAATAAGTTCACTGATTTTTTCCCTGTTTTCCTCAATTAATTTATTTGCACTTGTTGCAAGTTTGGTCATTTTTATACTTAATTGTTCCTGCATCTCAAATGATTTTTCAAAGTTTTCAAGCATTTTTTGAAGTTTCCCATTTTTGACTTGCGCCCCAAGTATTTCCTGAAGATCTGAAAGACTAAAAGGTACTTCTCCTGATATAACAGATCCATCAGATAATAATTTAGATACAGGATGATCAGGATAAGTTATATTTATGAATTTTTGGCCGGTAATTCCCTGCGAATCTATCCTGGCTATTACATTGGCAGGAAGTTTTAAATCCTTTCTGTAGATACTTATATAAACAAGGGTATATCTAAAATCTTTTGAAAAATCTATTTTTGAGACTTTACCTACATTAACACCCTGATAATAGACCTGCAGTCCTTTTGCTATAGGGCCGGGATCTTTAAATCTACTTACTATTGTCATATGAGGTCTTATCGCAAAATATCTAAGCCATAATATACTAAATATAAGCAAAGCCAGAGATATTACTATAAATAATCCTGCTTTATATTCTGCACTCCTTTTTTCGATTGATTTCGGCATTATGTTTTTCCCCTAAATTAATCATTTTGCTTTGAATTATTATTCTTATAACGAATTTCACAAGCTTCTAAAGGCATTCTTTCCCTGAAACTGCACGGATATGCGGATTTATCTGTCATAAAATTATTATTTGTACCTTCCCAGACTACATGCCCATCATCCAGGATCAGTATCCTGTCTGAAATATGCTCTATAGTGTTAACATCGTGAGTTACAATAATTGAAGTTACTCCTATTTCATCTCTCAATCTGATCATATCGCTTTCCAGTTTGAAAGCTGTGGCAGGATCAAGCCCTGTACTTGGTTCATCATAAAGAATAATTTCAGGCTTGAGAACCAAAGTTCTTGCAATACTTGCCCTTTTTTGCATCCCTCCTGAAAGTTCTTCAGGATACATTGTTTCAGTATTTTCAAGTCCTACTGTTTTTAAGACTTCTTTTACTCTGGTATCTATTTCTTCATGCCTGAGTTTAGTTGTTTCCTGAAGTGCTAGAGCCACATTTTCCCAAATTGTCATTGAATTAAAGAGGGCAGGATATTGAAATGCCATACCTAATCTTTTTGCTTCAACAACTATTTCTCCTGAATCAGGAGTTATAAGTTTGCTAATCAATTTCAGGATTGTACTTTTACCGGAACCTGAAGGACCCGCAATACATACTATTTCATTTGGATAAACCTCAAAAGATAAGTTTTTTAATATTTCTTTGTTTCCAAATGTCAGACAGACATCTTTAAAAGAAACTATGGCCTGTTTTTTGTTATCCGACATTTTTAAACTCCAAAGAAAATTGACGTAATAATGTAATTAAATACAAAAATAAGGATAATACTCCATACAACTGTCTTTGTTGCACCATTTCCAACAGCTTCTGCTCCACCTCTTGTTATAAGCCCTGTTGTTGTTGCAATTATTGATATTGCAGACCCGAATATCAAGGATTTGAGCATCATAATAAAAACATCCCTTGTTTCAAGAACAGTTCTGACTGAATCAAGATAAACTGAATAATTTAAATTAACTGTTACTTTTGTCAAAATCATTCCTGCCCAAATAGCTATTAAAGCTGATAACACTGTTAAGAGTGGAGATACAATAGCAGCAGCAAGTAATCTTGGAACAAAGAGATATTTTATAGGATTAATTCCCAATACTTCAAGAGCGTCAATCTGATCTGATACTTTCATGCTTCCTATTTCTGCTGATATAGCAGCACCAACCCTACCTGCAACTACTATAGATGTTATAACTGGCGCTAGTTCTCGTACAATAGCAATTGCAACAAGACCGCCGACAAGCTGTTCAGCTCCATATCTGTTAAATAACTCCTTCGCAAGCTGAGTAGACATTGCAAGCCCAATAAATGCAGCAGTAATTGAAACAATAAATATTGATCCGATTCCTGCCTTTTCAATTTGAATAGCAGTATCTCCTAAATCAACTTTACCTTTAAATATAAATATCAAGGCTTTCCAGAGATTAATCCCTGATCTTCCTATATCTGAAATAATTTCGTTGCTTAATACCATAACTCCTCTAAAATACATTGCGCTATAAATCAGGTATAGAGTATACATCACAATGAGCAAGCCGGTATATTAACCACTTGTAGTTAGCCTTTATCAGGTGGGTTATCCTAATGGAGGATGAATGAGTATTAATAATACTTTAATATATCGTAGGTTTAATATAACGATCAGTTTCTTTTGAAAATGACAAAAGCATGGGGGAAGAGATTTATGCGACTTACAAGACTGGCAAATATACTATTAGGGATATGGCTTATTTTAAGTCCTTTTATTCTGGGTTATAGTTCATCATCGGCAATCTGGAACAGTATTATAGTTGGCTTTTTAGTTATGGTTTTTGCTTATATTTCAAATCTGGAAACCTCATTACCCGGCGAGTCTATTTAGCCTGAATTGCTAAATAGCTAAAATATTTGTTGTTATTGACTTTTTTATTATGTCATCCTGAATTTATTTCAGGATCTGTTAATTTTTTAGATGCTGAAACAAGTTCAGCATGACACTTTCCCACTTTAAATAAAAAATTAATTAGCAGTTCAAGTTATTTAGTCATTAAAAAATATTTAAACAGGATATGGCATATTTTAAAAAAGTATGACAAAATATATTAAATGCTTCGGCAGGTCGTTAAGTTTTGATCCTACAATCTTGATCAAAGGGAACTCCAACTCTGCAACGATGACGTAGACCTAACCAGTATTAGGAAATGAATACTCGTTCAGGAAGGTACCCACCTGTGTACAAAACACGGGTATCAAAACCACGATCTATCGGGGCATTTATGTTATTATTTTATACATGAAAGATGAATTAAAAATAATATCCAAAAGTCCTGATGAGACAGGCAATATTGCAAAGGCACTGGCTGGTATGCTTATAAACAAAGGTATTTTAATATGCCTTTATGGTGATATCGGCGCAGGAAAAACTACATTTGCAAAGTTTCTGGCTAAAAATCTCGGTATAAAAGAAAAAGTAACCAGCCCAAGTTTTGTTATCCTTAATGAATACCATACTGAAAAGACTCATCTTTATCACTTTGATCTTTACAGACTTGAAGAAGAAGGTATTGAGACCATTCTTGACGAGCTTCATGAATATACTGAAAATGACAATTCCATAGCTCTCATCGAGTGGGCGGAATTTTCGTCAGGAGATTTGCCTGATGAAAGGCTTGAAATCAAGATAAAATATCTGGAAGAAACACAAAGAGAATTTATTTTCAGAGCATATGGAAACAAATGTCAGGAAATTCTTGATAATTTTGAAAAGAATTTCTTAAAAGACTAGATATAAGAAGAAATATATGAAGATTTTAACATTTGATACAAGCACAGAATTAATGTACGTCACCATCTCGGATGATGATAATATTAAAACAACAAGAACGGTTGAAAGTACAAAAGAAAGATACAACTCCGCCCTTTTAATCCCAACAATTATAGAACTTTTAAAAGAGCAGGATTTAACTATGCAGGATATTGAAGCTATAGGAGTAAATATAGGACCAGGAAGCTTTACCGGTATAAGGGCATCTGCTACAGTTGCGAGAACCATAGCACAGAACCTTGGTATTCCTGCAGCCGGAATACCATCTCTGGAAATAATTTCTCTTATCAACAATACAGATAAAAGCTCCCTTTGCCTTCTTGATGCAAGAAGAAATAAGGTATATACTGCTATTTATAGTTCTGACGGAAACATAATGCAGGAACCCTGTGTTATGGATTTAGATAAAGCTATTGAAACAGCCAAAACGGGAAATTATTTTATAATTACAGACAACAAAATGACCTTACAGATTAAAGAAGCAGGTCTTGAAAGTATTAATATTCAACAAAACAATTATAATTTTGGGATTAACCTTGTAAATCTGGCTTGTAAGTATTTAAAAGAGTGTGAACCAGAAAAATTAAAGTGGTATAATCTTAAACCTCTTTATATTCAACCACCGCCTATTAGTATGCGAGCGTTGACGAATAGTTAAATAGCTCTTATTTTCTATTCGTCAACGCGACCCTATCAAAAGTGAAAAATGACGGAAACGGTCAGTTTTCGTCATTTTGACACTAGACGTCTGGAACTGTTTCAATTTAAATTTATATCTCTATTAAATTATTCATTATGCCTATGAGAATTGCTTCAGTGCGATTTGAAACATTTAATTTCTTAAAAATATTTTTTAAATGAGTTTTTACTGTCATTTCACTTAAATATAAGTATTTAGAAATTTCAGCATTAGAAAAACCCTTTGCAACAAGGTTTAATAAATCTTTTTCTCTGTTAGTCAATTTTATATCAGGGTTGTTATTGGTTAAATACGGTAACAGCATAGAAATGGATGATTTACAAATTTCCTTGTATCTTTTTAAAACAGAATCGATTTTAACAGTAATTTCCTCAATATTGACAGGATTTCTAAAGCATTCATCGCAACCTATCTTTATTAATTCAATATTTAGGTCAATAGAGTCTTCATTAATCAAGCATACAATAGGTATAAAATCAAACTCAGGCTTTTCTCTGAAATATTTAATTATATTTAGATCAACTTCCGATTTTAGATTTACAATTACCAGATCAAATACGATATTTTTGAAATTAAATTTAAGATCAAAATCCTGTTCAAAAATAACATAATTTAGACCAAGGGTCTGTATAAGATCTTTATCTAAGCCGTTTAAAATAAGTATCCTGGAATTTTCCATCATTTATCCTTAAGAGGTTGCAAATCCGAAGCTATATCTTCAACTTTACGGTATTTTCGCTATACAATTTAGATAGGCTTAACTAAAGTCGGTTTTCTGCTTTTTCAATTTAGCAATACTCAATAATTGGTGAACTATACCCAAAAACATTATTTTTAACTTTAATTTGTGACAGGAATAAAAGTGTAAAATTCAGATTTCTTTTACAAATAGCTGAACGTGGTTTAATTTTGTTTTTATTATATCAAATTGTTATTAAAAAATATATAAATAATGTCTATATTTATTCAATGCTTTTTATATCAATAATATTTGCTATAAATTAAAGTATAAAGATTTATAACAAATCTGTTTTTATGCACTGAATTTTACAGATAAGTTAAATTCTTGACAAGGACTGGCATCATATAGTCTAATCTATTATATGTTGAGTATCTTTTTCACTTTTATTATCAAAAACTAGCTAGTTAAATATTGATGTATATTAAAGAAATCGAAATTTATAACTTTAAATCCTTTGCAGACAGGACAACTATCCCTTTTCTCGAAGGATTTACTACGATATCAGGTCCAAATGGCTCTGGTAAAAGTAATATTATTGACAGTATCCTGTTCGCACTGGGACTGTCAACTTCAAGGACTCTTCGAGCCGAAAAGTTACCTGATCTTATCAATAATCATACAAAGAAAATCGAAGCAAATGTTAAAGTAAGCTTTACAGAAGACCATTGCAATGTTCTGTTTACTGTAGCAAGAAGAATAAAAAGAGGCCCTAACGGCCATACAAGTACATATTACTTTAACGATAAAATTTCAACCCTGACAGAAATTCACGATGAGCTTTCAAAGCATAATATTTCACCTGGCTGCTACAACGTAATGATGCAGGGCGATGTAACAAGTATTATCAATACTTCTGCAAGTGAGAGAAGAAAAATTCTGGACGAAATTGCAGGAGTAGCTGACTTTGACAGAAGAATAGAACAGGCAAAAAAAGAGCTCGAAACTGTTGAAGAAAGGGTAGACAAGTCACATATTATTTTAAATGAAATAGATATCAGGCTCTTTCAACTTGAAGAAGAAAGGACTCAGGCTTTAAAATATCAGAAATTAAAGGCTGAAAAAGCAGAATATGAAAGCAGCCTTTCTCTTGTGAGATATTTTGAGATAAAAACATCATTTGAAAGACTTCATGAAAGTATTCTTGACGGCAATAAAGCAAAAAAAGAAGAAGAATCAAAGCTAAAAGAATTAATTAAACAGCTTGAAGCCACACAGGAAAAACTTAAAGAAATCTCGGAACTTGTGAAAACCAAAGGCGAAGATGAACAGATCGAGATTAAAAAACAGGCTGAAGCTTTAAAAGGTATTATTTCAAGAAAACAGGATTCAATTACCCATATTGAAAAGGTAACAACAGACAATATAGCCAGCATTAAAACTGCAAAAGAAAACATAGAAAGACTTAAAGAAAAAATAGAAGACATAAACCTTCGCATTGAAAATAAAAAAGACGAAATTAAAATTATCGAACAGAATACAAAAAAAGAAAAAGAAGAGCTTGAAAGATTATTAAGCGAAGCTTCAAACATAAATAAAACTGCAAATGAATATGTAGAAAAAAGAAACGCTTTAAGAAAAGAGCTGGAAACATTTAAAGATCAGGAAAATATCTTGATAAAAGATAAACTTACCGATGAAGAAAAAATTTCAAGATATTCAAGAGCTATAGAAGAATCAAAAGAAAAAATACAAAAATTTGAACAGATAAAGACAGATTATTCCTCAAAAAAAGACATTCTTGATGTTCAGGTTTCAGAAATGTCTGATGAACTTAAAGACTTTGAAATCCAGCAAAAGAACTGTCTATTTGACCTTGACAAGGTTAAAAATGAACTCAGCGATATGAACTACAATATCAGTCTGGCATACAGAAAGGTAACCCAATTAGAGGAAAGTAAAAAAGCAATAGACGATGCAAGCTTTGGAAGAGCGATCGATACAATAATGGATTCCGGTTTAACAGGCATCCATGCTCCTCTTGCACAACTCGGCGAAGTTGATAAAAAATATTCAACAGCCCTCGAAGTAGCGATGGGCGGCAGAATGAGGTTTATTGTCGTAGATACTGATGAAGTGGCAAGTGTTGCAATTGAAATTTTAAAATCATCCAGAGCCGGAAGGGCAACATTCCTGCCTTTAAATAAAATAGCTCCTATGCCAAGAGGAATGAAACTCCCAAAAGCAGATGGAATAATTGATTTTGCAATTAACCTGATAGATTTTGACGATATATATGAACCGGCGTTTTTTAATGCCCTTGGAGATACACTGATTGTTGAAGATTTAAATATTGCAAGAAGCCTTATCGGCAAATACCGTATGGTCACTCTTGACGGAAGTCTTATTGAAAAGTCAGGTTCAATGACTGGCGGTTCAATGGGTAAGTCAAACCTGAAATTTGCTCAATCTCAGGATGAAGAACTTAACATCTTTAAAGCCAGACTTCAGGAACTTGAAAAAAAGGCAGAAAACCTTGAAAAATCAAAAGTTGAAACAGAATCCAAACTGGACAAAATAAGGCATGAATATTCAGGCACAATGAATGACCTGAATAGAAAAAGAATGGAACTTGAGAACCTGACAAGAAATCTTAAAGATGCTGAAGAAAATATAAATTCAGCACAGAAAATTCTTGAGGAATCAACTCCAAAACTTGAAGAAGCCGAAGAAAGCCTTGATAAAGTTAATTCAAAACTTCAAAAAATAAATGAAAACATCTCAAAATTATCTAAAGAAATAAGTGCAATTGAAAGTTCACTGCCAAAAGATGATTTAACCAAGCTAAATGACCTGACTGACAGTATTGAGTTTGAAATTAAGAATAATGAAACAAAACTGGCTAACTGCAATGGTGATATTAAGGGTATGACAGCAGAAATAAGCCTCACCAAAGATGCTATTTCTGCGCATGAAGAAAATATTGAAAAACTCATAAAAGACAATGAAATTATTGCTCAGGAAAAAGAATTTCATAAAAAAGAAATTGAAGAAACACAGTTAAGACTTGTCGAACTTGATGAAAAAATCAGGGAAATAGGCGGCAAACTAATTGAATTGCAGCAGGAAAGAGACACTATCAACGCTGAAGTTTTAAATCAGGAAAAAAGAAAAAATATTATCGAAAGTAAGCTTGAAAGACTGGCTGAACAGGTAGAAGCGTTTAAAGCACGCAGGAAAGAACTCGAGCCTGAATTATTTACTATTAGAGAAGAGCTGACAGCCCAGGGATATGATATTGCAATAATTAAAAAGCCTGACATATCTGTAGAAGAAGTTAATAAAAATATTGCAAGACTGCAAAGAAGGATGGAAGACCTTGAACCTGTTAATATGAAAGCTCTTGTTGAATACGATGAAGTTTTGAACAGAAAACAGGAATTGAAAACAAAAATAGACACTTTGACAAGTGAAAGAGGTCAAATTATCGAAAGAATGGGCAGCTATGAAGACATGAAACGCAAGTCTTTTATGGATACTTTCAACAATGTTAATGATAATTTCAAAGACATTTTTGGACAGCTTTCTGATGGTACTGGCAGTCTTGTGCTCGATAATTATGAAGATCCGTTTACAGGCGGACTCACTATTGAGGCACAACCAAGAGAAAAGAAAATGCAGCGACTTGAAGCTATGAGCGGTGGAGAAAAATCTCTTACAGCACTGGCTTTTGTGTTTGCAATTCAACGCTACATGCCTGCACCATTTTATGCTTTTGATGAAGTTGATATGCATCTTGACGGAATTAATGTTGAAAAACTTGCACAAATGATAAAATCTCAATCCTCAAATACGCAATTTATAGTAGTATCTTTAAGAAAACCTATGATAGAATCAGCTAATAGATCTATTGGTGTTACCCAAAAAAATAACGGCATTACAAAGGTAACAGGTGTAAAGTTTAATGCTTGAAAAGCAGCCTGATGGAATTGAGATTCTTGTAGATATGGCAAAAACAGGGAAAATAGATCCCTGGAATATTGACATTGTTGATATTACAGATAAATATCTACAACAACTCGTTGAAATGAAATCAAATAACCTGAAATTTACAGGCAGAACACTATTTTTTGCTGCTGTTCTTTTACGATTAAAATCAGATGTTCTTGAAGGAATTGATCCTCTTGCTTCAATTGACGAAATTGATGATATTCTTGAAGAAACAAATGATGATTTTGATTCTGACACAATAAATACAAATAATGTAATATCTCTGGAAGATGCTCTTGCAAGAAGATCAAGCGTTAGATTAAACAGACAAAGAGTGATGACCTTAAATGACCTTATTAAACAACTCGAATTTTACGAAAAAATTGAGAAAAAACGGTCATTAATAAATGCCCAGGAGAGAGCTCAAAGACGCACAAGATCTTATGCAGACTTTACTCCTGATGATATACTTGAAATGGCGCACGAAGAATATATTGAAGACGAAATAAACAACCTGCATAATATTTTACTCAGATTATTTGAAACGAACGAAAAAGTTGAGCTGTCAGAACTTAATGAAACCGGTATGGATAAAATTACAACTTACATAACCTTGCTGTTTTTAGCTGCAAGAAGTAGAATAGATCTGGTACAGGAAGAATTTTACTCTGATCTTTATATAGTTCAGGGTGCATAAGTGCCTAAAGCACATCCTCAAAAACTGTAATTACAAGATATAAAAAGCTACAAAGCTGATCATGTAATACTTTGATAATTAATTTAACTTTTTACAGGTATAAAATATGTCACTTAAGTCAAGAATAGAAACTGTTCTGTTTGTTACAGCAAAAGCGATAACCGTTGAAGAAATTGCAGAAGTTCTTAAGGAAGATGCTTTTGAAATTGAATCTGCCCTTCTTGACCTTATTATGGACTATTCTTCAAGAGATGGCGCTCTTGAAATAGATGATGAAAACGGATATATCATTCAGGTCAGACCTGAATATATGGATATAGTTGAGAAACTGGTTCCTGTTGAATTAAAACCAGGAGTTTTAAGAACTCTTTCCGTTATAGCAATAAAAGAACCCCTGAGACAAACAAAATTAATAGAATTAAGAGGTCAGTCAGCGTACGATCATATACAGGAACTTCTGGAAAAAGGTTTAATTACCAGAAAAAAAGATAAAAACGGCAGATCGTATGTTTTAAAAACAACTGCCAAATTTGCTGAATATTTTAAATTAAAGGGAGACACCAAGGCACTTGCAAAAATTCTTGATTTGGAAACAAATAAAGAAAACTTATAATTTGCAGGGAGAAATTAATTATGGCAGATGCAGGACAATATCTCGTAAGTTTTGTTTCTCAAATTATTTTAGGTGTAGCCGGGTGGAATATTGCAAAAAAAGCAGGTTACAGACCTGTCTGGGGTTTGTTGATAGTTATTCCTATCGTTAGTCTTATAGTTATTTTATATTGCGCTTTTAATCAATGGCCTATTGAAAAAGAACTTCAGGAATTAAAAAGTAAAGAATAGTATTAAATTGCTTAATTAACTTGAATTGCTAATTAATTTTTTTATAAAACGAAGAAAAATGTCATGCTGAACTGACTGCAATTCGAGTCGAGGAAGCGAGCCAATTATGTCCCTACTTGGTGTTTCAGCATCTGCAAGATTCACCAGATCCTGAAATAAATTCAGGATGACACACAAAAAGACGTAGTAATATCAAATGTTTTAACTATCTAGCAATTCGAGTTAATTAATAAAAAAGCATTTTCTGATAATCATTGTATTATCAGAAAATATTTCTGCCAAAATTTACTATTACATACTTTTACTGATAAAATATAAATAACTTGGGAGTTTGGAATTATATGCTGTTATGTCAAAGATTTTAATCATTTGTGAAAAGTCAAATACAGATCAAAGCATAGCTGAGTTACTTAATGAAGTCGGCTATGAAGCTGTATATGCTTTTAGTGAACAGGAAGCTCTCTTAAAAACAGAAGAATTTCTGCCTGATATTGTATTGATAGATTCAACCTGCACTACAATCAATGTTTCTTCTATCTGTAAACAATTAAAGCTTCAGAATCAGGCAAATGACATACAAATAATACTGCTTATATCAAATGATTCGTCTTCAGAAGATGTTCTTGTCGGAGCAGACGGCTATATCACAATGCCTTTCAGTGACAATATTCTGATTGCTACAGTTAATGCTCATTTAAGGATTAAAAAACTTCTCGATATTTTGTACACAAATAACAGCGAACTTGCAAAGAGTTTGTATCAGCTAAATGTACTTTATAATACAAGCTCACAGCTTGCGGGTACTCTCGATAAAACAAAACTTATTGATATTATGAATACCGGGCTTGAAAAGAGCTTAAACTTTTCACTTTGTCTTGCATTAGTCACTAATGATCCTGAAGACGCAACATTAATAATAAATTCAACTTATCCAATATCAGACAGGCTTGAACAGGCATTAAAATTAAGGGCTATGGTTGGTTATAAAAGCCTTTTTGAAGATAAAGTGCTGCCGTTTGAACTCTCAATAAACAATATTAAAGTTAAAAAACATTATAAAGAGGAAAACGGAAAATTTGACCTTGGAATGTTAAATTTTGATACCCTGTTTTCTCCAATAAGTACATCAGATAAGTTCTTTGGAACAGTTGAGATACTGAGAGAAAACGACTTTTCCGGTGAAGATTCCACCTGTTTTCAGACCGTTATTAAACAGGTTTCACTGCCATTGGAAAGCGCTATTCTATACGAAGAAATTAAAAAAACTAACATAAAACTTGAAAAACTTGAAAAATTAAAGTCAGAATTTATTTCAATAGTTTCTCATGAGCTCAGAACTCCTTTAACCTCAATAAAAAATTCTCTTGATATAATGCTCTCCGGCAAAACAGGTGATATTACAAAAATTCAGGACAACTTTTTAAACCTTGCAAAAAGAAATGTTGATAGGTTATCAGGTATTATTAACGACTTACTTGATCTTTCAAAAATCGAGGCTGGCAAAATGGACTTCAGATTTGAACCTCTTAACATTGCAGAGCCTATTGAGTTTGTAAAATCAACATTTGAAAACCTTGCAGAAAAGAAAAATATAATATTAACTATGAAAACAACTCCTGACTTACCACAAGTTTATGGTGATATACACAGGATTGAACAGGTATTATCAAATCTTATTTCTAACGCAGTAAAATTCACACCGGAAAATGGTGAAATAACGATTTCTGCCAAAAAAATAAACGCCAGCTCAATTAGTCCGGATGTTATTAATACATTTTCAGGCAAAAAACTCTCACTAAAAGGTGACTATGTAAAAATAAGCGTTAAGGATACAGGCATAGGCATTAATGATTCCGATATTCCAAAGGTATTTGACAAATTCCAGCAGATAGAAAGCTCTTTAAGCAGAGAAGTCGGAGGAACAGGACTTGGTCTTCCTATTGCCAAACAACTTATAGAAGCCCATAGAGGGGAAATATGGCTCGAAAGCGAATTTAAAAAAGGAAGCAAATTTTCCTTTATTCTTCCGGTTATGATGCATTACAACACATTTATACTTGAGCTTGATAATGAATTACAGCATTCAAAGTATAATCATTCCGGCCTGGCACTAATTTACATTAAAGAAACTGGTTCCGATTCAATAATAAAAGATATTTCTTCCGGAAAAATAAATTTAATGGAAAAGTTTGATAAGTGTAAATTTTTTATCCAGAACAGTAAAATGCAAATAATGCTGCCAAATTCATACAAACCAGATGCGGAAAAATTAGTAAACAGCCTTAGGGAAGAGCTTCTGCAAAATGGATGTATCACTGAAAACTTACAGATCGGAATTTCTGTATATCCTGAAGATGCAATAACAAGCGATGAATTAATAGAGCAGGCAGAGAAATCAGCAACAGGCCTGGACAAAAAGACTAGAAAGCAAAGTTAAAACTAAGAGGTAATTTATGTCAGATAATAAAACAGTTCTTATAGTAGATGATGAACAGGACATTGTAGAAACACTCCGTTTTATGCTTGAAGCAGAAGGTATAAACTGTTTGACAGCAAATGATGGTGAAGAAGCACTTAACAAAGCAAAAACTGAAATGCCTGATCTTATAATCCTGGATGTCATGCTCCCGAAAATCAACGGTTATAAAGTTTCAAGGCTGTTAAAATTTGACAGAAAATACAAAGATATACCAATTTTAATGGTTACAGCAAGATCACAGGATGAAGATAAGGTTATAGGCCAGGATACAGGAGCCGATGAATATATAACAAAACCATTTGACCTGAATAATGTCATTGATTTGGTCAAAAAGTATTTAAATATGCAGTAGGAAACATCATGCAGGAACTTTTAACAAATAAAACTATAGAAAAACTAAAATATGATCTTGTAAGAGATGAATTAATAAGCTATGAAGACTTATCAAAGGCAGAAGAAACTTCAGAAACAATGAGCTTAAATCTTGCTCAAGTTCTGATACAAATGAATTTAATCTCAGAAGATAGTCTTTTAAGCTTTATTGAAGCAAAATTGCATATACCTTACGTAAATTTGGATGACTATATCCTTGATACAAAGTGTTTACAATATATTTCAAGAGCAGATGCGAAAAAATACAGAATTATCCCATTATTTAAGATAGAAGAAGTACTGACAATTGCAATGGCAGACCCTCTTGATTTATTTTTTATAAATAACCTTATTGATTCAATCAACCTGAAGCTTGAGCCGGTTATTTGCTCTGAAAGAAGCATATTTGAAGCAATAAACATAAATTATGACAAGGAAGAAATTGAAATAAACGATTTCGGCTTGACAGTCAGTGATGAATTTGACTGGCAGGAAGAACTTAATGATGAAATACATGATGAATTTCAGGCACAAAGAATTGTTCAGGCAATATTGTATCAGGCAGTAACTGAAAACGCTCCTGAGATATTCCTTGAACATACTCCAAACGGTATAGGTGTTAAGTTTAGAAAGGATCATGAAATCTATTACAAGGGAAATATCCCGATTTTACTTGTTCCTCTCTGTATATCAAAGCTTAAAATTATTTCTAATCTCGACCCTGCTGTTTCTGAGATACCACAACTTGGCAAATTAAAGTTCTTTGTTGATCCATTAAAAATAATTGCAAGCGTTTCCGCATTTCCTACGATTAAAGGCGAAAGAATATCAATAAAGCTCTATAAACCTCCAAAAATATTTGATGAAATGTTTGCTAATGTGGATAATCTTGATTTATTAAAGACAGGCTTAACAAAACCGGGAATAATACTTGTTTGTGGGTCAAACTTAAGCGGAAAAACTTCCAATATCTATTCGATTTTATCTTCGCTTGATTCAAAAAATAAAACTATTATGACTATTGAATCCATTGTTAAGTATGACCTGCCCGATATTAATCAGTGTGAATTAAACGAAAAAATAGGCTTTGACCTCAATAAAGCCTTAAAATTTATTGATTTTCAATCTCCCGAAATAATTTATATTGAAGAATTTTTTAATAAAGACGGATTAGATATAATATCCGCTCTCGCTCAGTCAGGTAAAGTGGTTATATCAGAATTTTTAGCTGATAATCTGAATGTTTTAAATGAAAGACTCAAGGACTTAGGATCAAAATATATTAAAAAACTTATTTCCTGCATAATATTTGTCCACAGTAAGGATAATATTGAGATATTATCCAGAGATGAACTTGATTAGATGATGAAAACTATTTTTAAATGTAACAGACTGGCATTTACTCTTGCGGAAGTATTAATAACCCTATTAATTGTGGGAGTAATTGCTTCAATAGTTATTCCGGGTTTAATTGCTGACTCTCAAAATGCAGAATATAAAGCTGCATACAAAAAAGCTTTTGCGGTAGCTTCAAACGCAACTAAAAAAGCTTCTTTTGAATCTCTTTTCTCAAGCTCGAATTTAGATAATTTTAATACATTTAAAAATCAGTTTAATGTCGTAAAAGAATGTATAAATAATAATAATGATCAGTGCTGGAATTCAAGCGGAGAAAAAGCCTGTGATGGAACCTGCGGAGGTGGAGGATTACCCATAAGTGGCTCACCGGCATTTATAGATGGTTCAGGTATGGAATGGAGCTTGTTTTGGTCAGGTGATAGTATAACTCTTGTTGATACAAACGGACATAAAGGTCCCAACAAATACGGCAAAGACAGATGGGTTTTCGTATTTGCTTTTAAAAACGGTCAACCTTACAAAGTCTCGCCTTATTATAATATTGATATAGAATGGACTAATGATATGTGTTGTCATTATCCGCCATGCTATTTTAAGAAATGGCTTACAGAATAGTTAAAATTTTAGTTTGTTTGATTGTACACATACAATCCCGCACTTGTTTCGGGATCTAATATATTTTAAGATGCTGAAACACCAAGTAGGGACATAATTGGCTCGATTCCTCGCCTCGAATTGCAGTCAGTTCAGCATGACATAAGGAATATAGTCTAGGGGTTCGGGGGGGGAGCCCCCCCACCCCCTTTTTTTGTTTTTTTCTTGTATTGATAACATTTAAAAAGATATTTTTTTATAAAAAAAACTCTTTTTATTTTAACTAAATTTTTTTTTTTGTCTTTTGTT
>Ga0074198_1000118_pt1 | contig 117374 bp, 104 predicted proteins | sample EPASupsiteSAE323_FD_64527 | JGI IMG/M metagenome (GOLD analysis project Ga0074198, IMG submission 64527) | Bioremediated contaminated groundwater from EPA Superfund site, New Mexico - Sample SAE3-23 | ecosystem: Environmental > Aquatic > Deep subsurface > Groundwater > Contaminated ... | reverse complement strand
AACCAGCGTAGGCTACGGGGCGAGTTTTAACGGCTTGGCTGCCCTGCTGGCCATGTTAAAAAGCTGTGCCAGCGGGGGGGGAGTAGGCAAACTTGATAACGGTTATGGAGCCGCTGCTTTGGCTTTTTCAATATTAAATGCATTTAATGGATAAAGGGTTTCTCTCAGGCATAAGATAGATTGAGAAATATACAGGACTTTTATTGCAGACCGTCAAAAAATCTCAATAACTGTGTTATTAACGAAAGCCAGTTCAATCAACGTACTTGTTACGGGGACATTCCAAGGGACATTCCTCGAAGAGGTGTGTCCCAAGACCTTAATCTTGGTGTGTACCCATACCTTATTCGCCTCAATCACTGGCTTACATTAATGCCTTGTTCTTGAACTTTTTTGCTCGGCCTGACTCAATTAGCCTGAGGGGATGGTTTTTTGAAAAAATTTATAGATCGGGTTGAAAAAGGTCTCATCAGATTTGTTGTCTTGAGTTTATTGCTAATGGTGCTGGTACAAGGATTAATGACGGCAGATCCCATTCGCTTTTACCTGAGTTGGGGTGAAAGGATGGAAGGTCAGAACATGCAAATTCCTGCTAATACTAACCAAGAGGATTCAACCAGCGCGGCACAGCCAATCAAATCACCTCAAGCCCGCCTTTCCATAGGGGCTGACAAGTACTCTTCTTTGCCGCGAGCCAAGATTTTAATCAATGGTCAAGAAAAATATAATTTAACTGATAAAAAAGTTACGGTTGAAATTAATGCCGGTGACACCATTGAAATAGACTCTACTGCCTACAACTTCCCGATCGACTATAAGGTTATGGCCGTATCATCAAATTTGGCTTTCCCGAATCAGGGGCAGACATATACTGCCAATCAGACTATAGTAATGGTAGGTAAGATTATAGTAAAATAAATTATAATAATTGTGGGGGTATATGGCGATGGAGGCAGGAAGCAAAATTGCATCTACAGCAGCCATTAGGATGGCCTTATCTTTATCTCGTTCCGAAGAAGTCCAATTAAAAAAGTCCCTATTGGATGAATATGGAGTTAAAGCGGTAGCTGTAGACTATGGGGGAGAGTTCATTTCCTCAGTGGCTAAAATTGTTGAAAGGGCCGTAGTTTCTGCCAAACGGGAAGGGGTTATTAAAGACACTCACCCGGATGAGGGTGCCGTGGCCGGTGCTACCCGTGAAGCCCTGGCACAGATTATGCCCAAGGCCTTAGGCCTCAACGTAGGCGGTAAAATAGGGGTGGCTCGCTACCACGATCACGTGAGTGTGGCCATTTTCTTTGGTATTGGACTATTGCATTTGGATGAAGTTGCGATCGGTCTTGGACATCGAGCGGTACCTTAAGACAAGCTATTTGAAGAAGTCAAGAAAGGTAGGATAGTAGCATGGCAGTAAGAGGAATAAGAGGAGCAATAAATATACCAGAGGATAGCGCCGCTGAAGTATTACAAGCAACTACAGAGTTATTAGAGGAAATCATTAAACAAAATGAATTAAAGTCGCCGGATCTCGCTAGCATTATTTTTACGGTTACCCATGACATTAAATCGATCTTTCCGGCAAACGCAGCCCGTTCAATGGGCTTGAATCTAGTTCCTTTGCTTTGCAGCCTGGAAATAGGAGTGAGCGGTTCACTTCCACTCTGCATTCGCGTACTGGTTCACGTCAATACGAACAAGAGCCAAGAGGAAATCAAACATGTTTTTCTAAGAGATGCTTCTAAATTACGGGAAGATTTACAAAAAGTTAACAATTAATGACAAAGAAAACAAGCGAAAACACCATTAGATGCGCCGGGTCTTTATCCTGGCGCTTCTTTCCTTTTTATTATGGAATACCCCAAGGGTGGCTAACCATTGATAAATTAATGTAACAATTATAGGTAATGTGATAATATATCTGGAAGAATACCATTGCGGAAAGGAGGTTTTAAGAACAGGTGATCAAACTGGAAGGGGCAAACAAATTTTTCGGTACACTGCATGTTTTAAAAGATATTAACTTAACGGTAAAAACCGGCGAAAAGATCGTTATTATTGGTCCCAGCGGTTCTGGTAAGAGTACTCTTATCAGATGCGTGAATCTATTGGAAAGGCCAACCAGCGGCAGAGTAATCGTGGATAATATCGATATTACTGCTCCTCATGCGCCACTAACTCAAGTGCGGCAATCAGTGGCCATGGTATTTCAGCAGTTTAATCTATATCCTCACAAGACAGTTCTTGAGAATCTAACCCTGGCGCCAGTGATCGTTAAGAAAGTGCCTAAGGATCAAGCCATCAAATCAGGTTTGCAATATCTTGAAAGAGTAGGCTTACAGGATAAGGCTAATGTCTACCCTTCACAGCTTTCCGGTGGGCAACAGCAGCGGGTGGCTATTGCTCGCGTATTAAACATGCAACCCAAAATAATTTTATTTGATGAACCAACTTCAGCCCTAGATCCAGAAATGATCAATGAGGTTCTGGATGTAATGGTCGGTCTTGCCAGCGAAGGCATTACTATGGTAGTAGTTACGCATGAGATGGGATTTGCCCGGAAGGTTGCCGATCGAGTCATTTTTATGGATGAAGGCAGTATCATAGAACAGGGAACGCCGCAGCACTTTTTTGATAACCCCCAACATGACCGAACCAAGCTATTCCTAAACAAGATACTGCAGCACTAACAATTAAACGGAAAATAGATGCAGGGAGCGGCGGTTGCCGAATGGGAATGGGTAAATAAACCAATTTTGAAGGGAGAAAAAATATATGAACAAAAAAATAGTACTTATTGTTAGTCTAATACTTATGTCAGCATTTTTATTGGTGGGATGTTCCTCCAAAACCGCCTCCAACTCCACAGCTACTGATCCCTCTGATATTAAAGCCATTAAAGATCGCGGAGTACTTAATGTGGGAGTAAAGGCTGATGTGCCTAAATTTGGTTTACAGGATCCGAAAACGGGACAAATCGATGGAATGGAAATAGACCTGGCCCGGGCCATAGCCAAAAAAATTCTGGGAGATGAAACCAAAATTAAACTTACCCCAGTTACTGCCAAAACCCGTGGACCTCTTTTGGATAATGGCGAACTGGACTTGGTAATCGCGACTTTCACCGTAACTGATGAACGTAAACTTAGCTATAATTTCTCTGATCCGTATTTTACTGATGGGGTTGCCCTAATGGTGAAGAAGGATGCCGGTATCAACAGTCTTAAAGATCTAAACGGTAAAAAAATCGGCGTAGCCCAGAGTGCCACTTCCAAGAAGGCTATTGAAGATGCAGCTGTTCCACTTGGGGTTAAGGTAAGTTTTCTCGAATTTGGTACCTATCCCGAGATCAAAACCGCGCTTGATTCTGGTCGGGTAGATTGTTTCTCGGTAGATGGCGCAATCCTAAATGGCTATCTCGATGATACAACAGTTATTCTGGCAGATCGTTTCACGCCTCAAAATTATGGTGTGGCCAGCAAAAAAACGAATACAGCCCTCGCTGAGTTGGTTAATGGGACTGTCAATGATATGAAAAAGTCAGGTGATTTAGACAAGCTGATCCAAAAGTGGGGGATCAAATAGTGAATCAAGTTTTCGCCGGATTTAAATGGGTAGCTCTTTTTAAGGACTGGCGTTTATTCGCCGAAGGGTTTTTGACTACGGTGGAGCTATCTATTCTGGCGCTTATGTTGGCTCTTTTTCTGGGAATTATTTTTGGAGTCCTAGGCAGCAGTTACTGGAAAGTATTTGTAGCTGCCAACCGCGGATATGTAGAATTTTTTCAAAATACCCCGCTGGTTATTCAGGTTTTTTTTCTCTACCATGGCTTGCCCCATCTAGGGATTAACCTGCCCGTTTTTCTGGTAGGGATACTAGGTGTGGGTATCTACCATGGGGCTTATATGGCGGAGGTAGTTCGAGCTGGCATACAGTCGATACATCGGGGGCAGATGGAAGCGGCTTATTCGCAAGGATTCAGCTACTGGCAGGGTATGCGTTACATCATTCTCCCCCAAGTAACAAGGATCACCCTGCCTCCTATGACTAACCAGGCAGTGAATTTGATAAAGAACACGTCTGTACTGGCTATGGTGGCAGGTGGAGAACTGATCTATCAGGCCGACTGCTGGTCTAGTCAGAACATATTTTATGGACCAGCTTATGTAGTAACTGGTGTCCTTTATCTGATATTATGTCTTCCCCTGGCAACTTATGCCAGGCGTATGGAATATAGGTTGGGGGGAGATATATGATACAAGAGCTTCTAAAACCCGAAATATTTAAATTTCTGGGTGAAGGTTTACTGACTACCTTATATATTGCGGTTGGATCGATTATCTTGAGCATGATATTCGGTACGATTCTGGGGGTAACTAGAGATTCCAAACATAAGGTCCTGGCACCTTTGGCAGCAACCTATATAGAAACAGTACGCAATACCCCCTTGCTCCTATTTGTTTTGGCTATTCGTTTTATGTCGCCTTTGAGTCCAATAAATGCAGGCATCGCCGCCTTAACCGTTTTTACCTCCGCCATGATTGCTGAAATAGTCAGAGGAGGACTAAATTCAGTCAATAAGGGGCAATGGGAAGCAGCAAGGTCACAAGGGTTCAATTATTCACAGTCCCTTATCCATGTTATTCTTCCCCAAGCACTCAGGAACATGATCCCAGCTATTGTTTCGCAGTTTACTACTGTTATCAAAGATACATCTTTTGTTTGGGCAGTCGGAACCGAAGAGTTAACCGGTAAAGGGATGATTATTATGGGACAATATGGCAGCACCGCTCAAGTATTTGCGCTATTTGGTATGATTTCCCTAACTTATTTTACCATGAATTATACTTTATCTGTTTTGGCCCGGAGACAACAGCGGAAAATGGTGCATCAGGCTTTTTAGAATAGTATTAGGAATCCACGTTGCTTTATATCGGGCAACGTGGATTTTGTTGTAGTGACCTGCAATTGCTTCCCAAATTTCATTAATTATAGCATCCGAATGCAGGGTGGTAGGAACTTCCTGAATAACAAAAGACACCATTAACTTAGCCACTGTCTTTAAAAAGCAGACAGGAATATTAATCCATTATGAAGATACTTGAATAGTTTTAATATTTTTCGTGATCGGCCAATATAATAATAGAAAAGGAGTTGGTGGTATGAGTGATTATAGCGGACTGGGGACATTTGTAGCCATAGCAGGGATTACTGCATTGTTTTTTGCAGTTATTTCTATAACATTTTATGTGCTTAAGTCAATCGGTTTGTCTGCCCTGGCCAAAAATCGTGGAATCGAAAACCCGTGGCTGGCTTGGATTCCTGTCGCAGATCTTTATATTATGGGTCTATTGGTGGGGGAAATGGATCTCTTTGATTACCATCTGGATAATTTGGGACTATGGGTTCCAGTCATTTTCGTCGGTGGTTCCATATTGGGTAGGATTCCGTTTATCGGTTTTCTATTTAGTATAGCAATGTTGGTTTTTGCGGTACTTTTTGTTTATAAACTATTTGAAAAATATACCCCGCAAGCGGTTCTCTATACCGTACTCTCCGTACCCTTATGCCTTTTACCTGTTTTCCTTTATGTAATCCGCAACAATCAACTACTGGTCGATAATGGGCCGTCTGCCCAGCCGCCAGCCACTTATTTATAATTCTGATCGGTATTTCTGTAAGGCATATATCCGTTTTAATAATCCAACTTGTGCAGTAAACGGATAATACGACGGAAGAAGGGAACGTTTTTGTGTCATCCTGAGCGTTAGCGAAGGATATTTCCACTCAGAGTGGGGCAGATTCTTCACTTCGTTCAGAATGACAACTTTCGTCTCATCATCTGTTGACTGCGAAACTTGAGTTAATTATTATTTCAGGTGATATAGTTCATAGATGTCTGTTCGTCTATGTTGCAGCACAGGTAATTCGCGGCGTACTTTATCAACAATAGAGAAATCGAGTTCCGCTTCAATTATCTCTTCTCCAATGTCCCCTTCGCTCATGACTCTCCCCCAGGGATCTACCACCATGGAGTGCCCCCAGGCCTGATAGTCGGCTTCTGTATTTCGAGCAGGCGAGCAAGCCAATACAAACAGCTGGTTGTCTACTGCCCTGCTTCTCATCAGTAAATCCCAATGAGCTGGGCCGGTTGTCGTATTAAAGGCTGCCGGTACGATGAGCAGCTGGGCCCCTTCCAATGCTGCCAGGCGGGCCAGTTCCGGGAATCTAATATCATAACAGATTATTACGGCGAAAACTAAATCCTTATGGCGAATTATTTGCAGACTATTCCCAGCGGACAGCACTCGGGACTCCTTAAAAGAGATCTGATCGGGGATATCAATGTCAAAAAGGTGCATTTTACGATGTTTGCCAATGAGCTCACCTTCTTGATCAAATATATAACTGGTATTATATATTTTTCCGTCCGTATCTTTTTCCGGGATGGAACCTCCCACCAATATAATCTTGTTATTATGGGCGAGTTCTGACAGTAATGCCGTGGTAGGACCGGAGAATATCTCAGCGTTTTCAGCCATCATTTCTGGGTGGTAGGGTCCATTGAAAATCTCCGGGAGGACAATCATCCGGGCACCACTCTGTGCAGCCTTATAAACCATTTCATGAGCATGATTGAGGTTATCGAGTTTATTGCTTTCTACCCTCATTTGACATAAGGCAACTTTAAGATTTTCTCTCATGTATTTCTCCTATCGTGCAGAGTGTTATAAACTGCAATAAAATTCAAACTGTTATTAACTTATAGATATACAGTGATCCTAAGTATTTTTAAGTTTAGCTCATGTTATACTAATTGCAAACGTTAATCAAACTCCTCTGAAGACCCCCTCCTCTATAGGTGGTGGATAAACCGTTTTTTTCTCAATGGTAGGTAGGGTCTCCGACTGAGGAGGCGTTTGATAAAAACGCTCGCGGCGCGATGCACACAAAACGCGAAGGGAAGGCGCTGTAGCGCCCGCGTTTTGGCGCGCAATTCGCGCAAGCGCTCATTGAATTTGTTCTAAATTATGGAGGATATTTTATGAAACCTTTTAAAATGGCTTCTCGCGAGTATTGTCCTAATGACACCCTGGTAGCCATACCGAATTCGGAGCGGACTCTATACATTGGCGAAGGCTATTGTACGATTATAGCCGGGCCTTGTGCGGTCGAAAACCGGGAGGACTATCTAAAAATCGCGGTGCAGCTGAAATCAATAGGTGCTCATATATTAAGAGGCGGTCTGTTTAAACCCCGTACTTCACCATATTCTTTTAAAGGTTTGGGTCGGGAAGGGCTGGCGATAATGACTGAAGCTCGCGATTTGACTGGATTACCTATCATAAGCGAAATAATGGATGTGCGTGACCTGGATTATATGTATGATCAATTGGACATCCTGCAGGTAGGCAGCCGTAACATGCAGAATTTCTCTCTGCTGGAGGAGCTGGGCCGGTTAAAAAAACCGGTGCTTCTCAAAAGAGGATTGTCTGCCACTATTGAAGAGTGGCTGCTAGCCGCAGAATATATTCTTAATGGCGGTAACCCGAATGTAATACTATGTGAGCGAGGTATCCGTACCTTTGAAACCTATACTCGTAATACGGTTGACATTGGGGCAGTACCTTTGATTAAACATTTATCTCATTTACCCATTATTGTTGATCCGAGTCATGCTACCGGGAAATGGAGGATAGTGACTCCAGTGGCCAAAGCGGCCATTGCGGCCGGCGCAGATGGGGTTATGGTTGAGGTTCATCTGGAACCGGACCGGGCACTCTCAGATGGCAAACAGTCTTTAACCCCAGAAAACTTCCGTAAATTGCAGGAGCAGATCGTTAGATTAGCGGAGTTGGACAATAAAATAGTACTCTGATGATTTACAGGGGGACCGAGGCATGGGGACGGTTCTTTTGCCTCGCCTAGCTGCTCGAATTAAGGCGAGGCAAAAGAACCGTCCCCATGCCTCGGTAAATGTCTATGCGAAGTAGTTTATGCCCATAGCACCTCTTACCTCATCCATGGTTGCTTTAGCTACCTGATGAGCTTGGCGGGTACCTTCTATTAAAATTTCTTTTACCAGGCTGGGATTTTGCACGTATGGAGCTCTTCTGGCGCGCATTGGTTCGAGCAGTGTATCCAAACATCCAGCCAGTCTTTTCTTGCAGCTTACGCAGCCAATTGCTCCTTTACGGCAGTCCTCTTCGATTTGGTTTACCTCTAAATGATTGAAGACTTTGTGATATTCAAAAACTGTACATATTTCGGGGTGACCCGGATCATTTTTATGAATTCTGGCTGGATCGGTTACAGCTTCCATGACCTTTTTGTTTATCTCCTGGGAATTATCACTTAAATAAATAGCATTATTGAGACTTTTACTCATTTTAGTTTTCCCATCCAATCCTACCAGGCGCGGCACTTCACCTACCAGTACCTCTGGTTCCACCAATACCGGCCGATAGAGGTCGTTGAAGCGTCTCACAATCTTGCGAGTCAGCTCAAGGTGAGGGATCTGATCTTCACCAACTGGTACCAGGTTGGCTTTGAAGATGCTGATATCGGCAGCCTGGCTCACTGGGTAGCCCAGGAAACCATAGGTCATATCACTGAAACCGTGTTGCTTAGCTTCGGATTTAACTGTCGGATTATGTCTTAGGACATTAACCGAAGTAAACATTGAGAAGTATCCGGCTAATTCATGAATCTCCGGAATCATACTTTGAATGAATATTGTTGATATGGTTGGATCAATTCCGGCGGCCAGATAGTCCTCGGCAATCTGCAAGGTATCTCTGCTTAGATTCTCAGGATTTTCAAAATTAGTTGTTAAAGCCTGGACATCGGCAATAATAATATAGCTATCATATTCTTCCTGCAGCCTGACCCGATTAGCTACACTGCCTACATAATGACCTAGATGCAGCTTGCCGGTAGGTCGGTCGCCCGTAAGAATTCTTTTTTTACTTGTCATAGAGAAGTTCCTCCTGCTTTTAATAATGAAAATTTACCAAAAGTAAAATCAACATTAAAAGTATCACTACAAGGTGGAAATATCAAGCCCCTCGGATTGATTAAGGCTAAAAATGCGATTTTATCGCATGGAATGGTAATTTAAAGCTGTAGACACGTATGAATAAATAGAGCATATTATGTTTGAGAGGTCTTTAACAATGACATTGCTTGCTTGCAATCGTATTTTCCGGTGTGATGATCTTGTTCCAAAATTTAATGTAAAAATACTAAATCTATTTATTGACATGGGGAGAGAATGTGCTACAATTCTACATGTATGTTTTAGACCATTCAAGCAAAGGAGGTCTGGGAACGGCATTATAATTGAAGGGAGTTGATATTATTGCAGTCTTTGGGGCGACACGTTTTAGCTGAAGTATATGGTTGTCGATTCGAAGCATTGAATGATATTAAAAAGGTTGAGGATATCATGGTAAATGCGGCTTTAGAGGCTGGGGCTGAGGTTAGGGAAGTGGTTTTCCATAAGTTTAGTCCTCAAGGGGTTAGCGGTGTTGTTGTTATTTCAGAGTCTCACCTTGCGATTCATACCTGGCCCGAATTAGGATATGCAGCAGTGGATGTGTTCACCTGTGGAGAAAAAGTTAATCCATGGGATGCATGTAATTATGTTGCAGAAGCGTTTGGAGCTGAACATGTAAATGCCCAGGAAATTACCAGGGGATTGATGGTAGAACAGGAAGAGCGCATGGTGGTAAATATTTAGGAGGGATACTATTTTAGTTGACCGAAGTGGAAGAAAAAGCATTAGTCAGTTTAGCTAGGGCCTTACTTGTAGAATACATACAAGTGAGGCCTAGTTATTTATCGCCTCAAATAATGGAAGAGTTGTTATGAATTCTTATGTAATTGTAGGGCTGATTAATGTATGATATATAAGCAGTATCTTTAAAATAATACAATTAAAATGAGAAAAAATAGTATTTGGCAGGAAATGCTTGTATTTTGTGGAATGATAGAGAAGCAGCAGTTGCCGGAGAACAAATTTATTATCCTTCACTAGGGGGGTTACTCATGGATTCTATTCTGACTATTGATATACAAACCGATTTACAGGAAGTTGACCAAACTTTCCGCAGCAGCCTGCTGCCCTGGTGGGACGAAATATCTGCTTATTTGCCTATTGTGGATAAGAATTTGGGATCTAAGTTACTCCCAGTTATGGTGATTAATGCTTACAGGTATTTAGGTTTGGAAAGAGACCTGTCCATTCAAATGGCTAACCTATTCAAGACGATCGACTTTGCCAGCAAAATCCATGTCCTGGTTAAAGATGACGATGAAGGGCAGAAGCACAGCCAGGAAATGCAGTTTACGATTTTGATCGGAGATTATATTTTCGGCAGGGTTTTGAAACTATTAGTGGAAACGCAGACAGATCATCTCCTATATATGTTTGCCACCATGATAGGCAGAATTAATGAAGGTTTAATTATTGAACATAAATTTAAATGTGGTTTGGAGCAAGTTCTGATTCAAACTAGAGCTCCGTTATATCATGACGCCTTTCTGAGCGCTGCCAAAATGGCGCAACTGGCACCCGATTCAGCAGATATTTACGGTGAAGTTGGACATAATCTGGGTATAGCGTTGGAGTTATTTTATATTTATGGACAAAAGACCAGCGGGCATACCTATTTAGATAGAGCCAAGGAACTATTGCTGCTATTAAACAAAAATGAGATTTCCCAATTTGAGTCATTGGAGAACCTTATATTTGAGATGGACAAGAACTGGGAGGTTGCATAGATGGCTTACCCAGATATAATTGCGAAATTGGCCAATTTGGTAGATCGAGAATGGTTGGATGATATTTTAATGCGCAATAAAATCATGGCAATGGCAAATAATAAGTGGAGCGAATACGAAATTGGCTAAAATCAAGAAGTTCTTGTCAATGATTGACTTTGGACATACGCTTTTCGGCTTACCATTTGCCTATTTGGGGGCATTTCTGGCGATTTCGAAAATACCCACCACCTCGCAATTGATATGGATTACTGTGGCTATGTTCAGTGCCCGCTCGGCAGCCCTATGTCTTAATCGCTTGATTGACAGGCGAATTGATAGAGCCAATCCGCGGACAGCCGGATGGGTTTTAGCGAAGGGTGAGTTACCCATTAATGGGGTCTGGCTGCTGGTACTGTTCTTCTTTATACTTTTGTTTTATGCAGCTGGGCAACTTAATCCTTTATGTGTGAAACTTGCCCCCCTGGCAGTAATAATATTATGGGTTTATTCTTATACCAAAAGAATTACATGGTGGTGTCACCTGCTATTAGGCATGGCGGTGGGCATTGGTCCGGTGGGTGGCTGGATAGCTGTGACCGGACGTTTTGATTGGCAGCCTTTATTACTATGGCTGGCCGTTGCCTGCTGGATAGCTGGCTTTGACACTATGTATGCCTGCCAGGATATTGAATTTGATCGTGCCCACCATCTTTATTCCATCCCTGCACGTTTTGGGGAAGCAGGTGCGCTGTTATTTTCAACCGCATTCCATTTATTGACAGTTATTTTTCTTATTCTAAGTGGGATGGTCTTGGGTTTAGGGATCTGGTACTATACCGGTATTGTTTTCACCGGTGTTTTACTGCTTTATGAACATATAATTGTGACTCCAGGTAATTTGAGACGGGTGAGCTTTGCTTCTTTTAAAGTAAATCACTATGTTGGTTTGATTATTTTTGTTATGGCAGTAATCGATATCTTAAACAAATAAATATAGTAGGGCTGGGAGCATGGCGGTTAGCTTTATTAAGGGAAATAGAAGGGTGATGTTTTTGTCCAGGTATATTGTAGCTTTGACTGGAGCCAGTGGGGTTGTTTACGGTTTGCAGCTTATCACTGAACTGCTCAAGCGGGAGCACGAAGTGCACCTGGTGGTTAGTGAACCAGCCGCTTTGGTGTTGAGGCAGGAAATGGGTTGGCAGCAGGTGAGTTCTTGGGAAGATGTAATCCGCGACCATCTGCCTCCTGGCAAGCTATTATATTATAATAATTCTGACATCGCAGCTCCGATAGCCAGTGGTTCATTTATTTCTGATGCTATGGTAATCATTCCGTGTACCATGTCTACACTGGCGGCAGTTGCCCACGGAATGTCGGGCAGCCTTATTGAGCGAGCCGCGGATGTTATGTTAAAAGAGCAAAGATCATTAATTCTAGTCCCGCGTGAAACACCCCTAAGTGCCGTGCATTTGCGCAATATGCTGCTGCTGGCAGACATGGGAGTGTCCATCGTTCCGGCCATGCCTGCTTTCTATCACCAACCAGAATCAATAAACGATTTGATCAGCTTTATGGTGGGGAAAGTATTAGACATAATGCAAATTTCCCATGACATTTTTCGACGATATGAGGGTACTGTTATTGAATAATGTGTTTTGGTTGGATTTTTATAGATTCAAACTATATAATTAGAAAGAATTGCGCTGGTACACTGTCAGCCCTAATTATGTATGATATTCATCTGGTTAAATTTCTGTAGAACAAGACGGAGGATTGAGTAATACTTATAGTATTGCGACCCACGACAACGCAGTTATACAGAATTTTAACTGATGAGAGCATATAGAATTAGGAGTGACAGTGTAATAGTAGATAAGGGGAAAGTAATGACCAATTTAGATATATTTAATCCCATAAGCGAAGAACTAGCAATGGTTGAAGAGCAATTATTCCAGAGTATTGATACGGAGTTAGAAATACTTGATAAAGCCGCTACCCACTTGATCAAAGCAGGGGGCAAGAGGTTGAGGCCAGCGTTTGTACTACTGACGGCCAAGCTTTTTTCTGACTCCATTCAACATGCCATTCCCCTGGCTGTGGCTCTGGAGCTAGTTCATATGGCGAGCCTGGTTCACGATGATGTCATAGATAATTCGGAATTAAGGCGGGGACAACCGACGGTTAAGAGTAAATGGGGTAATCGTGTATCCTTATACACCGGCAACTATGTTCTGGCCAAATCCCTTTGTCAGGTCGCAGGTTATCAGCGCAGTGACATCTTAGAGGTTCTGGCTAATGCTAGTATGGGTATTTGTGAAGGTGAAATAAAACAGATGCAGAGCTGTTACAATATTCACCAGGGTTTAAAGGATTACCTGCGCCGTATTGAGAGAAAAACTGCTCTATTAATTGCAGTCAGCTGTCAGCTAGGGGCAATGATTAGTGACTCAACAGATGCTGAAGTAATGGCTTTAAAAAGGTATGGATATTACCTGGGGATGGCCTTTCAGGTCACCGATGATATTTTAGATTTTGTGGCCAGTGAGGAGATTCTTGGTAAGCCGGTAGGCAGTGATATTCGGCAGGGGGTAATTACCCTGCCAGCCATTTATGCTCTAAAGTATGGAACTCACCGCGAAGAGCTTGGCCAAATGTTATCATCTCCCGAATCGTGTTGTAATCGAGCTGAGGAGATAATCGACCTGATAACCGAGACTGATGGTATTGATTATGCCTACTATGTAAGTAATATATTTGCCGAAAAAGCTATTAAGCAGTTAGAAAAGTTGCCTGATCTATCAGGCAAAGATTCATTACTGGATATTGCTGGTTTTATTTCCGGCAGGGAATACTAAAAAACCGAGGAGGTTTTTCAATGGCGTTCAAGAGCCTGTCACCTGAAGATAAGCAAGGCTTACTGGAACATATTGCGGACCTACGCAAGGCCATTCTTATAAGCGTGGTGGCAGTTGGCATTGCTTCTCTAATTTGCTTCAATTACAATGAACAATTATTAAGAGTCGTTACCTTACCTTTACGCTCCATAAATCAGCAGCTAATAGTAACCGGGGTTACTGAGGCGTTTTTTGTCAAACTGGAGCTTTCTTTTCTGGCCGGATTTGTCTGTGCTTTTCCCATAGTTGCTTGGGCTATATGGGGATTTTTTAAACCCGCCCTCTATCCTCACGAGAGGAAATACATCTATATTTTATTTCCTATCACGATCATTCTTTTTGCGGTAGGTGTACTCTTCTCCTACTTCGGCATTCTGCCGCTGGTACTTAAATTCTTTGTTTATATTGCCGGGGAAAACCTGCAAACTATGTTTAAAGTTGATCAGTATGTCTCTTTTGTAATGTCGTTTACGATACCGTTTGGCCTGGTTTTCGAACTGCCGGTATTCACCTTCTTCTTGACCAAACTGGGGATAATTAAACCGCAGATGCTTTCTAAAAATAGAAAATATGCCATTTTAATTATTGTGATTTTGGCAGGAGTGCTTACACCGGGACCAGATCCCATCAGTCAGATCATGATGGCGGTACCAGTCTATATTTTATATGAGGTTAGTATTCTGGTGGCTAAATTTGCTAAACCTCGTCAGAAAATTGACGATACGATTGAGACTAATAGTTAAATTTCAAGTCCACACAGAAAAAGTAGAGGAATAAACGACCAATCGCACAATCTTTACAAAGCAAGCGCTTTTTGTCATAATATTTTGTGGGGATATGTTTCAGTGTAAGCAAAACAAAGTTTAAATAAATATCGTCCAAGCCTCTTTTGGCTTCAATAGAAGGAGGGAAAATCTTGTTTGGATTTATCGGCAATATTGGGCCTTGGGAACTGATACTGGTCTTGGTAATTGTGCTGGTGATTTTTGGTCCGGGAAAGTTGCCTAAAGTAGGGGAATCTTTGGGAAAAGCACTGCAAAGCTTCAAAAAGGCCAAAGACGACGAAGAAGATATGGATTCCAATGAGGATAAGAAGTAGTCTGATTTCAGACTTTAACAGGGAGGAAATATTATGTTTGGCAATATTGGCCCTTGGGAATTGATATTGATCCTGGTGATTGTACTGGTGGTCTTTGGTCCTGGGAAACTGCCGAAAATAGGCGAATCTTTGGGGAAAGCCATGCAGAGCTTTAAGAAAGCCAGAGAAGGGGAAGAAGACCCAGCGGTTGCACAACAAAAATAAAAAACAGGTCTGATTTCAGGCCTTTTTTAGTGAATGGGATTTGAGGAACTAGGATGGCACATTTATACCCTATATATTTGCGCTTGGCTGGCAAAAGATGCTTGGTGGTCGGCGGTGGTCAAGTAGCGGAACGCAAGACTGCAACTTTATTGGAGTACGAAGCCAACGTAAGGTTAGTCAGTCCTGAAGTTACCACCTGTCTTGACAACTGGGCAGCCCAGAACTTGATTGCTTGGCGGCGAGGTGAATTTCAACCAGAAGATTTAGAAGAGATACTTCTGGTTTTTATTGCTACCGGTGACAGCAAGGTGAACAAACATGTAACTGCCCTGTGCCGTGAGAAGGGTATTCTTGTAAATGCCGTAGATGATCCTCCTAATTGTGATTTTTATGTTCCTTCTATTTTACGGCGTAATTCACTATGCTTGGCAATATCTACGGAGGGCAAAAGCCCGCTGTTGGCTGCAAAATTGCGCCGGGAACTGGAAGACCAAATTACTGATGTATATGGTGAATGGGTGGAAATATTAGGCAGCTTGCGCGATGAAATTAAAACCTCAAATTTGGATTTGGATGATAAAAGGCGCCTATTTGAAGCCTTAGTTTATTCCGATATGTTAGATTTACTTAAAGAGGGTAAGAAAGAACAAATAGAGGAGCGGATTAAGGAATGTATGTCCTCCTTACGGGAATAAATCATCAGACTGCACCCATAGAAATTCGCGAGAAATTTGCGTTTGATTCTGAGCAGTTGGAAGAGGCCTATGACAATATCAAAAATGAAGAGGTTGAGGGCCTGGTAATTTTAAATACCTGCAACCGTACCGAAATATATGCAACTGCGCGGGATATTGAATCCGGTCAGAAGCATTTGAAATCATTTTTGCATTCCTATTCAGGTTTAACAGCTGACGAAATAGATAAATATGTGTATCAGCCTAATTGTTATGCGGCCATAGATCACCTTTTCCGCGTATCCTCCGGGTTGGATTCTATGATATTAGGGGAAACCCAGGTATTAGGACAGGTAAAAGAGGCCTATCAGAAGGCTCAAGAACTAAAGGCATCTGATGGAGTGTTAAATTCACTCTTCCAGAAGGCGCTTTATGTTGGGAAAAAGGTTAGAACCGAGACTTCTATCGACCAACATCCGGTTTCGGTTAGTTATGCAGCGGTTGAACTGGCCAAAAAGATTCTGGGTTCGCTGGAGGATAAGACCGTTTTAGTGGTGGGGGCTGGAGAAATAGGGGACCTCACCACCAAGTATTTGCTGCAGAATGGTGTACATTCGGTTATCGTTTCCAACCGCTCTTACGAAAAAGCGGTGGAGATGGCAAGCCTATTAAACGGACGAGCCGTAAGATTTGATGAGCTGGGCGGCGAACTTATTAATGCGGATATTGTCATTAGCTGCACAGCTGCCAGTCATTATGTAATTAAGGAAGACAATTGCCGCACCCCACTCCTTAATCGACAAGGCCGAAGAATAATACTTATTGATATTGCGGTACCTAGGGACGTGGATCCTGCGCTGCGAACCATTGAGGGGGTCTATCTTTATGATATTGACGATCTCCAGGGGGTTATCAATTCAAACTTTGGTGCCCGGCAGAAAGCAGCCACCATGGCCAACGATATTATTGCTGAACAGCTAGTGGAATTTAATGAATGGCTGGCTAGTCTGTATGTAGTTCCTGTCATAGCAGCGCTAAAAAATCATGGTGAAACTATAAAGCAAAATGAATTAAAAAAGGCCTTTAACAGATTGGGCAAGGTTTCTGAACGCGAAAAAGATATTATCACTGCTCTTGCCAATTCCGTTGTCAATCAACTGCTGCATTTTCCGGTAGTTAACCTCAAAGAGATGGCGGTTAGTAATCAGGGGCATCTCTATGCTGAAGTAGTGAAAAAACTATTTGGCTTGCAATTAGCGGATGAGGAGCAGGAAGAATATGCGGAAATTAAGGCTGGGAACAAGAGGTAGTAAGCTGGCCCTCTGGCAGGCGGACTGTGTTGCCGGGGAGATTCATAAGCTGCTGCCGGAATTAAATATTGAAATTGTAATTATAAAGACCACAGGTGACAAGATACTGGATGTAGCGCTTTCTAAAATAGGTGACAAAGGGCTTTTTACCAGAGAGATTGAAAATTCATTGCTTTCCGGGGAAATTGATCTGGCTGTACACAGCATGAAAGATCTGCCATCGTTCTTGGCGCCCGGCCTCACTTTAGGAGCTGTGCTAAAGCGAGAAAATCCCCAGGATGTATTTATTTCTCATAAAAATTATACTCTGACCAGTCTGCCCCGCCACGCATTGGTGGGAACTTCGAGTCTGCGGAGGATTGCTCAACTCAGGGCATTACGTCCTGATCTGCGCATGGTTGACCTGCGGGGCAATGTAGAAACACGGATCAAAAAAATGCAAGAGCAAGACCTGGATGGGATTGTCCTGGCATACGCAGGAGTAAAACGCTTGGGTTTCAGTGGTCAAATTAGTGAGATTATCAGTACTGATTTGATGCTGCCGGCGGTGGGACAAGGTGCCATTGCGATTGAGCTAAGAGCCGAGGATTATGAGACCTATAAAGTTATTACCACTATCAATGACCATCATACCAATTTAGCAACCAAATCGGAAAGAGCACTCCTGCGCGAATTAGAGGGAGGCTGTCAGGTTCCCATTGCTTCCCTGGCGCAGATAAAAGGCGACCAAATATATCTGGAAGGCCTTGTGGCTTCTATGGACGGACAGATATTGATCAAAGGCGTTCAGTCTGGACATCTCGATCAAGCTGCGGAGATTGGCCGACTTCTGGCGCAAAACTTGTTAGCCAGAGGTGCAGATAGTATCCTGGAAGAAATAAAACGATTAGGAGAATAATAAATGGTCAAACAAGGATTTGTTTACCTGATCGGAGCTGGTCCGGGAGACCCCGGCCTATTCACTATTAAAGGCATGAAAACATTGGCTAAGGCTGATGTGGTAGTTTACGACCGCCTGATAGGTCAGGAAATACTTGATTACGCCCGCAGCGATGCGGAATTAATTTATGTTGGCAAAGCATCCAGCGATCATGCTATGCCGCAGGATGAAATAAATAGACTACTGGTCGAAAAAGCTCAGGAAGGAAAAATTGTAGCCCGTTTAAAGGGTGGGGATCCCTTTGTTTTTGGACGGGGGGGCGAAGAGGCACTGTATATACATGAACACGGATTGGGATTTGAAATTGTACCCGGCATTACCTCCGCAGTAGCAGTACCTGCTTATGCAGGGATACCGGTAACGCATAGAGATGCAACCTCGAGCTTTGCGGTGATTACCGGTCATGAAAAGCCCGGTAAAGCGGTGAGTTCCATTCAATGGGACAAAATAGCTACCGGCATTGGTACCTTAGTCTTCCTGATGGGAGTAGAAAACCTCGAATTCATCGTGACTAATCTTGTGAATGCAGGAAGAAGCCAGGATACTCCAGTGGCTTTGATTCGCAGGGGGACTTTTCTCGATCAGGAAGTCCTCAGCGGCACCTTGGCTAATATTGTGGCGCTTGTACAGCAAGCTGATTTTAAACCACCAGCTATAATAATAGTTGGTGAGACCGTAAATTTACGCAATGAATTAAAATGGCGGGAAAATAGCCCACTCTGGGGAGCTAAAATCCTGGTTACAAGAGCTAGAGCACAAGCCAGTGAACTGGTGGAACGAATCAGGGATCAAGGCGGGGAAGCTATTGAATTTCCCTCTATCGAAATTATTAAGGAAGCTGATCTAAACGCTCTATATGCAGCTTTCCAAGTTATTAGTGATTATGGATGGATAATTTTTACCAGCGTAAATGCGGTGGATATATTCTTTGAAGAACTTGGCGGCATGGGCATCGATATTCGCCAGTTACAGGGCATCAAAATTTGTGCGATTGGTCCGGCAACGGCAGCCCAACTAATGAAAAGGGGCCTGGTAGTTGACCTGATGCCGGAAGAATATCGCGCTGAGGGTATCATTATGGAACTAAATACTTTGATTAAACCTGGAGAACGGATACTTTTGCCCCGGGCCAGAGGAGCGCGGGATATTTTGCCCGTGAGCCTGCAGCAATTGGGGGCTATAGTCGATGAAGTGCTTATTTATCAGGCAGCCCCGGCATCCCATATTAATCCGGCTAATTTGCAGAGGATAAGGGATGGAGAGGTGGATTATATAACATTTACCAGTTCATCAACCGTAAGCAATTTTGTTAATATAGTAGGACCCCAATATGTTAACACCTTCAATAATCGGGTTAAGGTAGCATGTATCGGCCCGATTACAGCTCGGACTGCAGAGGAACACGGATTTACAGTTGATATTATGCCTGACCAATATACAATCGAAGCATTACTGGAGGCAATTATCAAAGACCATAAATCTTCTTAGGGAAGCAAGGGAACGGTTCTGGGACAGGGGGACGGGTCCCTTGTCCCAGAACCATCTTCACCGTCTAACATCGTATAGTATTTAAGGGGTGATTTTATGGCTTTTCCGATCAACAGAATGAGGAGACTACGGAGCAGTGAAAACCTGCGTAGTATGGTCCGGGAAACCCAAATAGACGTTAAGGACTTTATCTATCCTCTGTTCATAACTTTTGGCAGGGATAAAAAGATTCCGATTCAATCCATGCCCGGCGTATTTCAAATCTCGGTTGACAATTTGAAACCGGAAATAGAAGAAATAAATTCTCTCGGGATTCCGGCAGTTTTACTTTTTGGTATACCGGAGGTTAAAGACAGTTGCGCCAGTTCAGCTTATGACAATCATGGTGTTGTACAAGAGGCGACCCGAGTGATTAAAGATATTTGTCCCGAACTACTGGTTGTTACTGATGTATGTTTGTGTGAATATATGGATCATGGACACTGTGGCATTGTAGAAAAGGACGGAACCATCAATAATGATGCCAGCTTGGAACTACTAGGCAGGGAAGCTCTGTCACATGTTCAAGCTGGAGCCGATATAGTGGCTCCATCGGATATGATGGACGGGAGAGTGGGGTATATTAGAAAAATACTCGATTCCGAAGGTTATGAGCAAATACCCATCATGGCCTATGCCGCCAAATATTCGTCAGGTTTTTATGGGCCTTTTCGGGAAGCGGCTGAATCAGCTCCCAAGTTTGGCAACCGTAAGACCTACCAGATGGATCCGGCTAACATATTAGAGGCCTTACGTGAAGTAGAACTGGACATTGCAGAAGGAGCAGATATAGTTATGGTTAAGCCAGCCCTGGCTTACTTGGATGTGCTTAAGGCGGTTAAGGACAGATTTGCTTATCCGACCGCAGCTTATAATGTGAGTGGTGAATATGCAATGGTTAAAGCAGCCGCGGCTCAAGGATGGATTGATGAAGAGGCGGTTATGATGGAGATTTTGGTTGCAATTAAAAGAGCTGGTGCTGATATGATTATTACCTACGCCGCCAAAGATATGGCCCGCGTGCTTAATAAATAAGGCTTTCAAATGGACATCATAAGTTAGGTATGGGGAGGATTTTCAATGATTGTTTCCTGGAATACTACCAACCAGTGCAATATGTTTTGTGATCATTGTTATCGGGATGCCGGTGTTAAATCCGCAGAAGAGCTTTCTACTGACGAAGCCCGGCAACTTATCCGAGATATTAAAAAAGCGGGTTTCCAGATCATGATATTTAGTGGCGGAGAACCTTTGATGCGCCAGGATATTTACGAATTGGGAGCTTTTGCAAAGGCTCAAGGCCTAAGAGCTGTTATGGGCACCAATGGATCCTTAATCACTCCAGAGGTGGCTCGCAAAATGAAGGAAGCTGGATTTATGGCGGCAGGGGTTAGTCTGGACAGTCTTGATCCCGCCAAGAATGATGCTTTTCGCAGACTGGAAAATGCATATGAGCTAACCGTAGCGGGCATGAAGAATTTGAAGGCGGCGGGGGTACCCTTTCAAATCCATACTACCGTGATGGACTGGAATGTTGCAGAATTGGAAGCGATTACGGATTTTGCAGTAGAGATTGGGGCTATGGCTCATCATGTTTTTTTCTTAGTGCCTACCGGCAGGGGAGTTAAAATAGAAGAAGAAGCTTTGCGAGTGGCTGTTTACGAAAAGACCATCGCTCGTTTGATGGATAAACAAAAACAGGTACCGATTGAAATAAAACCGACCTGTGCTCCCCAGTTTATACGGGTAGCAGACAAAAAGGGCATTCCGCTTAGATTTTCTAAAGGCTGTTTGGCGGGCATAAGTTATTGCATCATAAGCCCGACCGGCAATGTTCAACCCTGTGCTTACCTGGATATGCCGCTTGGCAATGTCAAACAAAAGTCTTTCGATGTAATATGGCACGAAAATGAGGTGCTGCAAAAGCTGCGCACCATGGATTATGATGGTAAATGCGGCAGGTGTGATTATAAAACTAAGTGTGGGGGCTGCCGTGCCCGGGCTAATTATTATAATGGTGATTATATGGCAGAAGATACCTGGTGCCTTTACCATCCCCAAGGAGATGCTTAAGGTGCGGGTCTGGGATGAGGTAGATCGAAAGATATTGGATTTTCTGCAGAATGATTTTCCTTTGGCAGTACAACCATACGCCGTCATGGCGGACAGACTGGGTGTGAGTGAAGACGACCTGATGACCCGAATTGCGGTTATGAAGGACTGTGGGTTGATCAGGAGAATTGGGGGAATTATGGACTCCCGTAATTTAGGTTTTTATTCTACCCTCTGTGCGGTTTCCGTTCCTGAGACGCGCATAGAAGAGGCGGCGCAAATAATAAATCGACAACCGGGGGTTACTCACAATTATCTGCGTGATCATGATTACAATATGTGGTTTACCGTGACCATGCCTTCCCAGGGAGAGACCATAATGGTTATCCAGGGCTTGGAGACTTCTTTGGGATTAAATATCATTAGTATGCCAGCCGAAAAGGTATATAAAATCAAGGTGTCTTTTAATATGGAGAGTAATAATGATTAATAATTCGATAGACAGAAACATTATCGCTTTGTTACAGGGCGATCTACCCTTGGAATCTCGTCCCTTTTATGTGCTTGCTCAGCAGCTGCATATTTCTGAACAGGAAATTGTAGAACGGATAATAAAAATGCAGCAAAAGGGCATCCTCAGAAGGTGGGGGGCTATACTGCGTCATCATCAGGCAGGATACCTCGCCAATGCTATGGTAGCCTGGCAAGTAGCAGCAGACCAAGCGGATGAGGCAGGAAAAACTATGGCGGGATTCCAAGAAGTCAGCCATTGCTACCTGCGCCAGGTTCCTAATTCGTTTGCATATAATCTATTTGCCATGGTTCACGCTCACAGCGACAATGAACTTGCGCAGCTGGTAAGCGAGATATCGCAATGCACTGGTCTTAAGGATTATATAGTTATCAAGAGCCTCAAGGAATACAAAAAAGCAAGTATGAAATATGTTTAAATATTGTAATAAATAATCTGGGCTGACAGTGTAATACAAGTCAATGTGAGAGAATAAATAATAGGGGAGGGTTTCCAACTTGGATACCAGAAAATCCCAACAGTTATTCAAAAAAGCCAACCAGTATATGCCAGGAGGAGTTAATAGTCCGGTTCGGGCCTGCAAGTCGGTTGGGGTGACTCCCTTGATGATCAAAAAGGGTCAAGGCTCCAAAATTTATGATGTTGACGATAACCAATTCATAGATTATGTCTGCTCCTGGGGACCTTTAATTTTAGGGCACAGCCATCCGGCGGTAATTGATGCCATCTGTACTGCAGCCCAGGATGGCACCAGTTTTGGAGCCTGCTGTGAAAAAGAAATCGAGTTAGCCCAGATTATCTGTGAAGCATTCCCTTCTATCGATAAAGTGCGCCTGGTTAACTCGGGAACCGAAGCAACCATGAGTGCAGTGCGCTTGGCACGCGCATTTACGGGGCGTGATAAAATTATCAAATTTGAGGGTTGTTATCATGGACACGCTGATACATTTTTAATAAAGGCAGGTTCAGGACTCCTTACCACTGGTGTGCCAACCAGTTCCGGGGTACCCAGGTCCTTTATTGAACAAACTCTGGTGTGCAAATATAATGATCTAGAATCGGTAAAAAAGGCTTTTATGCAGTCGGGACCTAGTATTGCTGCAGTTATAGTCGAACCTATTGCCGCCAACATGGGGCTAATACCACCTAAGCCCGGGTTTTTGGAGGGATTACGTGACATAACCAGGCTCTATGGCAGCCTATTAATTTTTGATGAAGTCATTACCGGTTTCCGATCTTGTTATGGAGGGGTACAAACCTTAACCGATATTAAACCGGACTTAACTACACTGGGTAAAATTATCGGCGGAGGACTTCCGGTGGGTGCCTATGGAGGCAAAAAGGAGATCATGAATCGGGTTGCACCCGAAGGGGATGTATATCAAGCCGGCACCTTATCAGGTAATCCTATTGCCATGGCGGCAGGTATAGCCACCTTAAAGGAATTACGAGCGAAAGGTTTTTATGAACGACTGCAGGAATCTGCCGATCTATTAACCGAGCAAGTACAAAAACATTTGGACGCAAATGATATTGAATGCACAATAAATAGAAGCGGATCTATGTTCTCAATATTTTTTACGGAACGAGAAGTCTATGATTATGAATCAGTTTTAAGCTGCGATACAGAAATATACGCGCGCTTTTATCGAGGATTACTGCAGGCTGGCATTTATTTTCCACCTTCCCAATTTGAGGTATGTTTTCTTTCCGGGGCTCACAACTTGGATGATATTGGGAAAACAGTGGAGGCAGTAGATCAAGCTATAAGCTCGATTTAAAGGGATGTAGAGCTGTGGTTCATAATTTTTTTTCCTATTATTACTTAAAAGCAGGAAATTAGACTTCAATATAGAAAGTATACCATTGGCTTTGTTTTTATGGCTGAGCTTGCTTATACTTGGCGGTGAATTTGCCGTAGGCAAAAGTAGATACATATAACTTTCATGGGGGTGATGGAAGGAAGATACAGAATGGAGAAAAATCTTTTAGCATAACAGTAAGCATTAGATGAAAAGGAGGAATGAACTTGAAGGTTATAGTATGTGTTAAGCAAACATTTGACACAGAAGCTAAAATTGAATTGAAGGACGGCAAAATTTCCGATGCTGGTATAAACCTTATCATCAATCCTTATGATGAGGTAGCAGTTGAGGGCGCAATCCAACTAAAAGAAAAAGGCGTTGCCACCGAAGTGGTAGTAATGACCGCAGGTTCCGATAAGGGCATGGATGCGATCCGCACCGCCCTGGCTATGGGTGCTGACAGAGGTATACTGGTAAAACAGGATACCGCTGCTGATGAATATGCTCGTGCAGTTGCTCTGGCTGCTGCGATTAAGGCTGAAAATCCTGATATCGTTCTGGCTGGCCATGTTGCCGCTGATGATGGTTCTTCTCAAGTTCCCACACGTATTGCAGAAATTCTTGGTTTACCTCATGTAAACGTTATTACCGCCATAGAAATCGCTGGTGGCAAAGCTACTTGTACCAGTGAAGCTGATGGTGGAACTGCCGTAACTGAGGTTGCTATTCCTGCTGTGATTTCCAGCCAGGTAAGCTGGAATGAACCCCGTTATCCTTCTATGAAGGGTATTATGGCAGCTAAAAAGAAACCGGTTGCCACCATTGATGCAGCAGCAGCTGACAGTAAAGTTAAAATAGTTGAGTTTGCACTGCCTGCAGCCAAAACCGCAGGTATCAAAATTGAAGATGATGCGGATGTCTGCGCTGTCAAATTAGCAGACTGGATGAAGAATACCGTTAAAGTAGAAGTAAAATAATCGCATAAATACTTTATTTGTGTAGAAAAAAGGAGGGTAATTCATGGCAGGAACATGGGTTTTTGTTGAACAAAAGGATGGGAATATCCGTAAAGTTACATTTGAAATGCTGTCCGAGCTGAAAAAAGGCGGAGATGAAGTATCTGCTGTCGTATTTGGCAAAGGCGTAGGAGCATTAGCACCTGAATTAGCAAAATTCGGAGCCGATAAGGTTTATGTTGCTGATTCCGATATTTTTGCAGCTTACAACACTGGAGCGTTTGTTGCCCAGATAGTAGCAATGATTAATGAATTCAGCCCCAATGCATTACTATTTGCACATTCCTTTAATGGTAGAGATATGGCTTCCAGATTGGCTCAGAAGCTGGATGCAGGTCTGGCTACCGATGCTATTGCTGCTGACATTTCAGCCGGCAAAGCTGTTTTCACCAGATCAATCTATGCTGGTAAAGCCCTGGCTAAGGTTGAAGTTACCGGCAGTCCAGTTTTAGCTACCATTCGCCCCGGCGTATGGGAAGTTGGAGCTACCGCTGGAGCTGGGGCAGTTGTAAATGCTGCTGTGGCTGCAACTGCTGCTGATGTATACCAAGTTGCCAAGAGCTTTGTTGCCACTGTATCAGCTAGACCCGACCTCGCCGAAGCTGCGGTGGTTGTTTCCGGCGGACGCGGATGCAAAGGACCAGAGGGCATCAAATTGGTTGAAGAACTGGCTGACTTATTAGGAGCTGCCGTAGGTGGTTCCCGTGCATCTATCGATTCTGGCTGGTTAGGACATGAACTCCAAGTAGGTCAAACCGGAAAAGTAGTTCTGCCTAACCTTTATGTTGCCTGTGGTATTTCAGGCGCTATCCAGCATCTGGCTGGTATGGCTTCCTCCAAATTTATTGCTTGCATCAACACAGACACAGAAGCTCCTATTTTCGGAGTATCTGACTTCGGAGTAGTTGCCGACCTATTTAAAGTTATCCCGATTCTGGTTACTGAACTAAAGAAATAGAGAGTTCAAAGCTACTATAAAGGTATTACTGGATATGCGGTCTACGCATATCCAGTATCCTTGTTTGTTGTATAAGGAGGGAATTAGATAGATGATTTTCGGATCTGAACCACTTAGAGGTTTTTACGAAGTCCCAATGCGCGAAGTTGGGGCTAATATTCCCTACGAATGGCTTATTTATTTAATAATGCTTATTCCCGTTAGCGTCTTTCTTTTTGGCATGTGGAAGAAGATTGAAGTTTGGATGCTGGCCAAGGGGGAGATACACAGAAACGACAGAATATGGGATAGGATTGTTTCATTTGTGGTCAATACGTTTGGTCAAGCCAGAGTAATAAAGAAGCCCCTGGCAGGCTGGATGCATTTCTTCCTGTTCTGGGGCTTCTTGTTATTGTTCATGGCAGCCGGTCTGGATGCCGTCCACAACATGATCAAATGGCCTCATTTAGTTGGTAATTTATATATCGGAATGTCCTGGATCGTAGACGTGTTTGGTTTCCTGGCTTTAATCGGTATAATAGTACTAGCTTACATCAGATATGTACAGAAACCTGATCGCCTTAACGATACCAAACCAGTCGATGGCTGGATGTTACTGTTGATATTTGTTATTCTGTTAACCGGATATGTCATTGAAGGTGCCAGAATAGCAGCCCAAATCATACAGACCCCTTTCCTGGAACAAGTACCTTATGAAAAGATCGCCTCTCCTATAGGCTGGATGTTTACAGGTCTTTTTGCCGGTGCCAATTTGGATAGCATACTAATGTGGCACAGGCTCTTGTGGTGGTTCCATATGACCATTGCCTTCCTGTTCATTGGGTTGGTTCCTTTTACAAAATTATGGCATATTTTTGCTGGCATGTTCCAATATGTATTCCGCGATCTTGAACCTTCAGCCAACCGCATGGTATACAACATTGAAGAAGCCGAGTCCTTTGGTGCAGAGAAAATTGAAGATTTCGGGTGGAAAGATTTATTGGATTTGGATGCTTGTATTCGTTGCGGAAGGTGTCAGGAAAATTGTCCGGCTTTCAATACTGGCAAGGCACTCAATCCTAAGCTAACTCTTATCCAAGCCATGAAGAAACATCTGGATGACAAGACTCCGTACTTGTTGGATGCAAAAAGGAATCCTCAGCCTGAAGAAATGGCAATGACAGATACTGCTGAAGAAGTCAATCCCATGGAACAGAGCTTGATTTATGACGTTGTTACCAGCGAAGTTATCTGGGATTGCACCAATTGTCGCGCTTGTATGGAACACTGCCCGATGTACATCGAGCATATTCCTAAGATTACTGAATTCCGCAGGAATCTGGTAATGTGGCAGGGCGATATGCCAGGTGAAGCACAGGCTGCCTTTACTAACATGGAACGTAACTACAATCCATGGGGTGTTGGCTGGGCTGGCCGCGCCGGGTGGCTGGAAGAAAGAGGAGTCAGAGACATGGTCAACCTCATTCCTGAGGATGGCAAGGAATTTGAATACCTCCTATATGCTGGCTGCGCAGTTTCCTTTGATGATCGTTATAAGAAAGTCGGGGAAGCTCTGGTGAGATTATTAAACAAAGCCGGAGTAAGCTTTGGATATCTGGGAACAGAAGAATTCTGTTGTGGCGATTCTGCCAGAAGACTAGGGAATGAATATCTGTACCAGACCCTGGCGAACCAGAACCTGGAATCATTCAAAACTTATGGGGTTAAGAAGATCATTGTTGTATGTCCTCACGGTTACAACACCTTGAAGAATGAATACCCGCAAATGGGCGGCAATTTTGAAGTTTATCATTATACTGAAATACTTGCCAAACTCATAGCCGAGGGCAAATTAAAATCCACTAAATCTGTGGGAGCTAAGATGACCTATCATGACTCTTGCTTCCTGGGCAGACACAACGGAATTTATGATCAACCTCGTGCAGTCCTGAAATCGGCTGGCGGAAGCATTGTTGAAATTGAGAAGGGCCGTAATTTCGGGTTCTGCTGCGGCGCTGGCGGCGGACGTATGTGGCTGGAAGAAGAAGCCTTTGAAGGTTACAAACGCATTAATGACACCAGAACCGATCAACTGCTGGTACCAGGTCCACAGATGATTGTTACCAACTGCCCGTTCTGTTTAACCATGATATCTGATGGTGTCAAGGGAGCAGAAGCGGATAAGGAAGAACCCACCAAGGTATTCGATGTTGCCGAAGTATTATGGCAGTCGATGAGCTAAATGTCTTTCTGAGAGAGGATTCCTTGTGTAAAGGAATCCTCTTTTTTTATCAAACGCATCTTCAGACAAAGAGGCGTTTGATAAAAATGCTCGCGGCGCGATGCACACAAAACGCGAAGTGAAGGCGCTATAGCGCCTGCGTTTTGGCGCGCAATTCGCGCGAACGCTCATTGTTTATTACCTGCAAAATACGATGCAAAATATTCTAAAGTCAAATATTATGGCTTGTATAAACTTATTTCCATGCTACAATACAAAAGGGTATTTTTATAAATATCTGCACATTTTAATAAAGACAAATACTTCCTGGGCCAAGCAGCACAACTATGGCACACCATTTTCCTGGAAGAAAGGAGAATCATCTATTGAAGATCGCAGTTTATCCGGGTAGTTTTGACCCAGTGACCAATGGTCACGTGGATATCCTGGAGCGCACCAGTCGAATATTTGATAAAATTATAGTGGCCGTGGTGCATAATGTTTATAAGCAGCCTCTATTTACCCTAGAGGAAAGAGTGAATCTAATAAAAGAAACTACCCAACATTTGGATAATATCGAGGTGGAGTCTTTTTGCGGTCTGTTAGTTGATTATCTAGAGGAGAAAAAAGTAGATATTATCATAAGGGGCCTCAGGTCATTTACCGATTATGAATATGAATCGACCATGTCGATGATAAATAAAAAGTTGCTCCCCGAGGCAGATACTGTGTTCATTGTGGCAGACAGCAACTATACATGTGTTAGTTCCAGCGGAGTCAAGGAAGCGGCACTGCTAGGAGGAGATGTCAGCAGTATGGTTCCTGGGGTAGTTACCGCCGCGCTGCAAGAGAAAATTCAGCAAATAAAAGCCTCCAAGTAGTATTACAGAGAGACTGTTCCTACATTATTGGAACAGTCTTGTTTTTTATCAAACACCCCTAAGACCCCCTCCTCAATAGGTGGGGGATAAACCGGTTTTTCCCTCAGTGGTTGGTTCAATCCCCGACTGAGGGGCGTTTGATAAAACGCTCGCGGCGCGATGCACACAAAATGCGCAATGTAGGCGCTAAAGCGCCCGCATTTTGGCGCACAATTCGCGCAAGCGCTCATTGAATTGTTTTACGCCCCCGAACAGCTTAACTACAGTTGGCGACACGAGGTTTTAGGTTATAATAAGGGTAACAAAATCGAGGAAGGATTTATTTATGAAGAAAAATGACTATCTTATAAAGATCGTGGATCAAGGGAAGAATATAAGATTATACTTGGCCCGTACCACTTTCCTGGTAGAAGAGGCCCATCATCGCCATGGTACCTCGGCTACTGCCTCGGCAGCCCTGGGCAGGACCATGACAGCAGCAGTGATGATGGCTAGTGATCTCAAAGGAGAAAATGACATATTGACCCTGCGTATTAACGGTGATGGACCAGTTGGAGTAGTTCTGGCTACGGCTGATTCCCAGGGAGGAGTACGGGGGCTTGTTTCCAATCCTCGGGCTGATTTGCCATCCAGTGCTCCCGGCAAGCTGGCTGTAGGAGATCTGGTTGGCAAAGATGGTTATCTGGAAGTAATTAAAGATCTGGGATTAAAACAGCCTTTTACGGGACGAGTGCCGCTGATCAGCGGTGAAATTGCGGAGGATGTAGCCCATTATTACCTGGTCTCAGAACAGATACCATCTCTTATCTCCTTGGGAGTTCTGGTTAACCCGGATTTGAGTGTTCAAGCAGCCGGAGGCATATTTGTCCAGGCTCTGCCCGAAGCAGATGACACGTCATTGGAAATAATCGAGAAAAACATTTTAGCTCTGGGGAGTATCAGCAATCTGATTGATAAGTATGATGATTTGGAAGATATTGCTCAGCTTATTATGCAAGAAGTTGAATATAAAGTGATTAGTGGGCAGGAATTGAGCTTTCGCTGCAACTGCAGTCGAGAGAGATTATTAGGTGTATTAAGCGGGCTCCCCAACGAAGAAATGAGAGACACGCAAAGCAATGAGGATATTGAGGTGGAATGCAACTTCTGTCACGAAAATTACCGGTATTCAGCCCAGGAAATTGAAGAGTATAAAAAACAATAAGCCTTAGATATGCATCTAAGGCTCGGCGCGATCAAAATACCTAATTATTAAAGAGCTCTTTGTACTTTACCTGAACGCAGACAACGAGTACACACATATAATTTCGTGGGTGTTTGTTCCACAATAACTTTAACCCGCTGTACATTGGGCTTCCACTGCCGATTAGTTCTTATATGGGAATGGCTGTACTTCTTGCCAAAAGTCACGCCTTTTCCGCAAATTTCACATTTTGCCACTATTTTGCCCCCTCTCTATAACAGATGCACTTTGCTATTTTAACAAAAACTAATCAAAAGGGCAAGAAGAAGGAATAAATAATAAGTTGTAGAATTATGATTATGTTAGATAGGAGGGAACTAGATGTACAAAATAAGGAGCAATGAGTTGGGGGATATTACCGTAACTCGTGAACTGGTGGAGACCTTAGCCGGATTGGCCGCCCTGGATTGCTATGGCCTGGTAGGTATGGTGCCCCAAAATATTCAAAGTGGTATCAGCAATATACTAGGCATTGATTCTATTCGCAAAGGGGTGCAGGTAAGCAGCACCGAGAAGGGTCTGGTAATTGATGTCTATGTTATCGTAGGTTATGGTATCAAAATAACAGAAGTTGCATCCAATGTGATGCAACAGGTAACCTATGTTTTGGAAAATAATGCTGAGCTTCCAGTAGCCAGTGTTAATGTAAACGTTAAAGGAGTTAAAGTGCTTAGAGACATTTAGTGGGGAGGATAAACAGGTTGAGTTTGAACACTATTAATGGTAATGATTGGGCCAGAAGCGTAAAAGCGGGTTGTATAAAGTTAGAGCATAATCGCGATCAGGTTGACTTGCTGAATGTATTCCCAGTACCTGATGGAGATACCGGCACCAACATGTATTTAACCCTGCTGGCGGCGGCCAAAGAGGGAGAAAAGAATAGTCAGGCAACATTGGGTAAGGTGGCCAAGGCTATTTCTTTAGGTTCACTAATGGGAGCCAGGGGCAACTCGGGTGTAATCATGTCCCAGATATTTCGTGGTATCGCTAAAATCATGGAAGGCAAAACCGAAGCTAATGCTCTAGACCTGGCTCAGGCTTTGCGAGCCGGCTCAGATACAGCTTACAAGGCGGTAATGAAACCCGTGGAAGGAACTATTTTAACGGTTATCCGCGAGATAGCACGAGTTTGCGAAAAGGAAGCCCAGGAAGGCCAGGATGTTCTGGGGTCTTTATTAGCTGGGGTTAAGCAGGGTTATAAAACGCTGGAAAAAACTCCGACCATGCTCCCCATCCTTAAAGAGGCTGGAGTAGTTGATGCCGGAGGTCGGGGTTTACTTTATTTTTTAGAAGGTTTTATTGAGGGATTAGCTCAAGATAAAGAAATAGCACTGGATACATATAAAGAGAAAATTACCCTGACCCAGGATGACAGAGCCAAACAATCGGAGATTCTTGATTTAGCATTTAACTATTGCACCGAAGTGCTGATTAAGGGTGAGAACCTTGATACTGGGGATATTAAAGATCATCTAAACCCATTGGGTGATTCTATGTTAGTGGTGGGCGATGAAGACCTGGTCAAGATTCATATTCATTCCAATCATCCGGGTAAAGTATTGGAGACTTGTCTGCAATTTGGCACCTTGAGTGACATTAAGATAAATAATATGTTGGAAGAGGTTCATGAACAGCGCAACAATTGGGAAGAAATAAAAGCCCAGCAAACAAGGAAAATAGGCCTCGTTGCGGTGGCAGCCGGAGATGGAATCATCAGAATGCTGAAGAGTCTGGGTGTTGATGAGGTAGTGCAAGGGGGCCAGACCATGAATCCCAGTACCCAGGATTTATTGAATGCTTGTAACGAGGTAGACGCTCCCGAGATTATCATTCTGCCGAATAACGGCAATATTATTATGGCCGCCGAGCAGGTCAAGCATTTATGCGAGAAGAAAGTGGACATCGTGCCGACACGATCCGTAATGCAGGCCATAAGCGCTTTAATCGCTTATAATAGTGAGGGCGATTTGGAGCAGGTGGTGTCTGCCATGAACTTGGAGTACCAAAGCATTGCTTATGCTGAAGTAACTTATGCGGTCAGAGATTCTGCCGTGAATGGACTAGACATAAAAGAAGGGAATATCATAGGTATCATTAATGGCACAATTAGTCTGCAAGGGCTGGAAGTCGAGACTATGGTTTTGGATTTGCTGGAAAAAATGGAGGCTCAGGATTGCGAACTGTTAACCCTGTTTTACGGAGCGGACGTTCCAGAACATGATGCTATGTTATTGAAGGGTAAAATCATGGGTAAATACCCCGACAGCGAAGTTGAAATGCACTATGGGGGTCAGCCTCATTATCATTATCTGTTGTCAGTGGAATAAAGACCGGCAGTAAGATTCTGGCTGGGAGGGAATAATGGACAGATTGGCGGAAGGAATACAGTTTGTTAAGGGAGTAGGTCCCCAGCGCAGCAAGCTGCTCCATAAACTGGAGATAGACACTGTATTCGATTTGCTGTGGAATGTGCCGCGTTCCTACTTTAATCGTAATAAAGTGATGAAGATTGCAGCCCTGTCTGACGGGATGGTTGCCAGTATTCGCGGAAGCGTTACTATTGCCAATCATAACCGTACCAGACGGGGTTTCCATTTATTAAAGGCTATGATTGAAGATGATACTGGAAGTATTAGTGCGGTCTGGTTTAATCAGCAGTATCTGGCCAAAAACTTGAAAATCGGGCAAGAGGTCTTTTTAACCGGTAAAGTGAAAAGCGGATATGGGAACAATGAATTAAATGTCGCTGAGTACGAACTAATTGATGGGGAAGATAATTACGCCCCGGTAGTACCTGTTTATACACTCACCGAAGGTTTAAGTCAGAAAACCATGCGTAAAATAATGCTTTATACTCTAGACAATTATTTACAGGATTATACTGACATTTTGGACGAGCAAACCAGAAAAACTTACCATCTATGTGATATACAATTCGCCATCCGCAATATCCATTTTCCCAGTTCCGGGGAAGCCTTTTTAGAAGCACGGAGAAGGCTGGCATTCGAGGAATTACTGTTATTCAAGCTGAGTCTTATAACCAACCGAGAAAGCCCTGGAATTGATAGGAGCGGGATCGCGCACCGGGCGAGGACTGACCTTGTAACCCGGATTACAGATAACCTAACATTCAAGCTTACCCAGGGTCAACAACAGTCGGTGAATGAAATCCTGCGCGATATGGAATCACCGCACTGCATGAATCGTTTGCTGCAGGGAGACGTAGGCTCCGGTAAAACTATAGTAGCTGCTCTAGCTATGGCTCAGGCAGTTGCCAGTGGATATCAGGCGGCAATTATGGTACCCACTGAGATATTGGCTGAACAGCACTATATCTCCATAAGTAATTATTTTTCTAATACGGACACGGTGGTGGCGCGCCTAACGGGAGGAACAGCCCCAGGTGAACGCCGGATGGTTCTGGAAGCGGCCGCAGCAGGCGAGATTAATATATTGGTTGGTACGCATGCGCTTATACAATCCGGAGTGCAATTTGAGAATCTCGGATTGGCGGTTATTGATGAACAGCACCGATTTGGCGTACGGCAGCGGGCGCAGCTGGGAAATAAGGGGGCAATTCCAGATGTTCTGATAATGACTGCTACTCCGATACCACGCACCCTGGCCCTGACACTTTATGGAGACCTTAATGTATCCACCATAAACGAGTTGCCTCCCGGTCGTAGAGCGGTGAAAACTGCCTACATACCAAGATCATCCCGGGATAGAGCCTACCGCTTTATCCGGACTGAAATTGAAAAAGGGGCTCAGGCTTATGTAGTCTGTCCTTTGATAGACGATTCCGAGAATCAAGATCTGCAGGCAGCCGTAACCCTCCACGAAGAATTAAGGATCAAAGTATATCCAGATTTCCAAGTAGGTCTGCTGCATGGCAGAATGAAATCCAGTGAAAAAGAACAAGTTATGAGGCTGTTTAAGAATGGAGCAATTGATATCCTGGTAACTACTACCGTGGTAGAAGTAGGGGTGGATATAAGTAATGCCTGTCTAATGCTGATTGAACATGCCGAACGTTTCGGCTTGTCTCAGCTCCATCAGCTGCGGGGACGGGTGGGCAGAGGGCCAAGACAATCGTATTGTATTCTGGTGGGAGAACCTAGAACCGAGGAGGCCCTACGGCGGTTACAGGCCATGGAGAAGACCAGCAACGGCTTTGAACTGGCCAATGAGGATCTCTTAATCAGAGGCCCGGGAGATTTCTGGGGAATTAAACAGCATGGGCTCAATGAGTTGAAGGTAGCTGATTTGATAAAAGATGGGAAAATAATAACCGATGCCTCCAAAGTTGCGGCTGCTTTCAGCCCTGAGCAGCTCAAAGATAATAAGATTGATCTTTATATGGCTAGAAAGTATAAGAAACTAGCAGAAATCGCAATGAACTAGAAGAACGATAGACGCGGACGGACGCGGACTTTTATGATTAACGCGGTTTTTAAAAAAAGGAAGTCAGCGTTAGTCCGCGCCCGCAACATTAATTGTGACTGGAGCGAACATCAGCAACATTATTGGTGCCGCATGGCACATCAGTAGTCCCCGAAGGGGGTAGTACCTGTTGGGTGAAGGGTCAGCGTTATACGCGTCTATCTTTGTCTTATAATAAAAATTAAAAAAATGCTCATTATAATACTGCCGGCTAAAACAGTCAGCAGTATTTTTTTGGCTGGATTTATGAAAAATACTCAGTATCAAATTATTTGGCAAGGAGATGATGATTTGGATAATAAAACCGTTACTAGTACAAAGGCTAACACTCAGGAGGGCGACAACAAGGAAAATACCAGAATTGAGAAATTAAAATTCGAAGTAGGACAGGAAATGGGCATTAAGCCCAAAGCAAAAAATAAAAAGAATTGAAAAATCTACTAGGCATATAAGTTTCGACAGAGGAAACAATAAGACTACACAATATAAAGGAGGTGAATTTTAAATGGCAAGCAAGCTTTTGGTTCCTCAGGCTAGAGCCGCTATGGATTCTTTCAAGATGGAAGCTGCAAGTGAAGTAGGGGTTAACTTAAAACAGGGTTACAATGGCGACCTGACCTCTGCCCAGGCTGGTAGCATAGGCGGACAAATGGTTAAGAAAATGATCCAGTCTTATCAATCAGGTATTAAATAATAGAAATAAACCCAAATAACCAATCTAATACGAACAGGCGGATTATATATTATCCGCTTGTTTGCATTTTATCTATTATTGATACCTTGGTGGGACAGGGGGACTGTCCATTGTCCCACTTAACTGTAACGAGCCATGGGGGTGGGACAATGGACAGTCCCCCTGTCCCAAACCCAATAGGGAGAGGTGTCTGCGATAAGATGCTCGCTTATTTAATTGGCATAAAGTTCAAGTTGTTCTTCGGATATTCCCGGGAAAAGGGAAGTCGCGACTCCCATAGCAATAATACGAGAGGAATTCTCAATTATATCATCAATTTCTTTGGGGGTAACAGTAAGGCTGCCGCCAAAATAGGAAAGAATATCTTTTATGGCGTTAGTTGCAGTAACGTCGTTAAATGTCGCTCCGCTACTGGAACAGAATTGTTTAATAGCTTCATTAGTTATTACAGCCGCATTTACAATAGTAGGGCAGCCAATGGCAATAACCGGGATTCCCAGTTCCTGTTGATTTAATGCATGGCGAGCATTGCCGATACCGCCCCCAGGTTGAATGCCGGTATTACCCATCTGAATGGTTGTGCCGATTCTCTCCACATTCTGGGCAGCCAGGGCATCAACTACCACCAAAACAGCAGGTTTGACTTTATCAACCACACCTTTAACAACGTCATAGGTCTCCAGACCAGTAACTCCCAAAACCCCAGGAGCTATTCCACAGGTGGGCCGCATTCCCTCAACCAGAGCTTCAGGTGCATACTGGTGATAATGACGCGTGATAGGACTATATTCAATAAATTTTGGCCCTAATGAATCCGCGGTGGCTCGCCAGTTGCCCAATCCCACCAGCAGAACCACATCTGTGGGGTTAAGGGCGTTATTGAGTAATATGGGCATGCTTTTACTCATTGCTTGAATGATTTCTTCTTTTACATAAGGATCGTTGATTTTCAGGGGAGGAGATTCTATGGTGACATATGTGCCAATTGGGCGTCCCATGGTTTGAGCTGCCTTTTCATCTTTAATAGTAATAGTGGTCACTTTAACCTGTTCTAACTGTTCAACCTTCTCTTCCACACCCTGAATTTCCTTATTGGCTGTCCCTCTAACCAGATCCCTGGCTTCAACTGCTAGATCAACATTAAGATTGAATTGATTTAATAAGTGATTCATAACCATTACCTCCTTTGGACTTATTATCAGTAGTTTGTCCCAATCATATCCTTGTATATGAAAAATACGAATTGTAACCTGTGTGGGACAGGGGGACGGGTCCATTGTCCCACTTAAATGGAACGGGCCATGGGGGTGGGACAATGGACCCGTCCCCCTGTCCCACGTCTGTCCGCGTCAATCGTATCTGTCCCTAAATTAAAATGGCGACCGAAGTCGCCATTTTGGGGAGAGGAGAATTTTGTAAAGTTGTTGGGGAGGGTTTGTTTACCAGGTTTATTACCCAGTACTAATATCATTACCTTTATTTAGAATAATATTCATACAAAGGACATTTTGTATAAATAATTTTTCTGTTACAATCAAATAAATCTAAACAAAAAGAGGTAATTCATTCCTTTAATCGAAAACATATTTAGGAGAAAGAATTTGCGTGTTATTTCAGGTTCAGCCAAGGGTAAAAAGTTAAAAGCACCTGCCGGGCTTAATACTCGTCCCATAACCGACATGATAAAAGAAGCCCTGTTTAATGTTCTAGCAGCCAAGGTTACAGATGCAAAGCTACTAGATTTGTTTGCCGGAAGTGGCAGCGTTGGTATTGAGGCGCTCAGCCGCGGAGCCCAAACCGTAGTTTTTGTCGATAACTCAGTTGAAGCCTTAAAAGTTGTCAAGGAAAATCTTAATAATTGTAATTTTACCAGGGAATATCATGTATTACGAAGCGATGTTTTCAAAGCGCTGGGGCTTTTGAAGCGGCATAATAGTAAATTTGATCTGGTATATGTTGACCCACCATTTACAAATGAAAGAATTTTTAACGAAATTATGGAATCTCTTGCTGCAACGGATATTCTGGAAATAGACGGAATTGTGATTATTAGGACACCTCGCCGTAAAGAAATGCCGAATTTTACAGGGCTGCATAAGTATCGCTTAAATCACTATGGAGAGTCGAGTTTGCATTATTACTGCAGGTGTGAGGAGGATCCCAAAGATGATGGAAATTTTTCGCATATTGGATGAGATGGAACTTTTATTGAAGGGAAGCAGGAAAATGCCTCTCTCGGGAGGGAAATCGCTGGTGGAAGTCGACCGTTTTCTGGATAGGGTAGACCGAATACGGGCCATTCTGCCTGAGGAACTGGAAACGGCCAAAATACTTTTAGCTGAACGGGAAAGAATTGTAAATGATGCTTGTGTCGAAGCAAGCCAATACATGGAGCAATCCAAAAGCGAAGTTGCCCGGATGGTCGATGATAATGAAATTACCAGGAACGCCATGAATGTGGCCCAGGAGATTATAGCCAAAGGTGAGAGAGTAGCCCACGAGATTCGTCAGGATGCTGATGAATATGCCGACGGAGTGCTCGGTCACATCGAGTTTGTATTACGCAAAGGGCTGGATACGGTGGTCCAAGGTCGTGATCAACTCAGGTTAGAGATGAAAGATGATGACAACTAAGGTCTTTTATACCAGGCCGCACTTATCATAAACAGTATCAAGACAAAACCTGCTGCCATGCAATACAAAGATAACGTCCAGACATTGCAGCAATACAACACCTTATAAACAGGCACAGAAGGCAGACTTATAGTACTAATGGTTTTGGCCAGGAAGATGCGATAAACGAAAAAAGTAATGGTTATAGACAAAGCTGCTTGCATAAAACGATTCATAAGATAAAAAGATAAGCGAACTGGAATCCCGGCTACAATGCTCATAACTTGAGCGATAATTGATAGTCCGCTGAATGCCAGGATGGTACTTACAGCCAGCAGTGAAGGAAGCAGTTCAGGTGAATGGGCGGCCACTACTGTCTGGGAACCCAGGGTTATTTCGAAGATACCCATACCTAAGCCGTAAGCCAGAGGATAGGTGAGGTTAAATACAGAAAACAATTTTACCAGATTGGCAGCGATTAGATCTATAAAGCCCCAATAAGAAAGCATTCTGGTCAAGACTGAAAAAGTTATAATAAAACCACCTACAGCTAAAATATTATTCAGAGCAGTGTTTATGGAGTTGCCCAGGATTTTACCGATACTATTAGGTTCGGAATTGGAATCCCTTATAGGAGAGCCACTGCTCTGGGGGGAGATAATTGGAGAAATACGGGACACAGCTGGAGAAGGGGTTTTAAAGCCCCATAGAATACCTAATAATAAATTAGAAAAGTAATGGGCAATTGCCAGCAGATAACCAACTTGGGGATTGCCAAACATTCCAACTCCAATGGCACCTACTATAAATAAAGGACTTGAATTATTAGTAAAAGATACAAGTCTTTCTGCCTCATCGGCGGTGAGCATTTGTTGCTCATACAAATTGCGGGTTAAGATTGCTCCTACCGGGAAGCCGGAGGTAAAACCCATTACCACTACAAGCGAACTGCAGCCAGGCAGGTTAAATATGGGCCGCATGACTGGTTCAAGCAGTAATCCTAAAATACGGGCAAAGCGCAGACTAACCAGCAAGTCAGCTGCAATAAAGAAAGGAAATAACGCCGGGAAAACCGTGGAATACCATAATTGGAACCCGAAGGAGCTAGCTGCTACCGTTTCCCGGGGGTTTATTAACATAAAAACGGTTAATATCAGAATAACCGCAGTAAAAAGATAGCGGGAATATTTACTCAAAGTAAGACACTCCGTTCAATGGTTTGCTATATATATATGCAACCTGATGGAGGTCTTAGAATGAGGAGGTAAGATTACGGTATGGCGCGTTTACCTAAAGTGGCACTGGTTTTGGGAGCTGGTAGTGCCAGAGGCCTGGCTCATATTGGGGTCTTGCAGGTACTGCTGGAAAACCAGATTCCGTTTGACCTGATTGTAGGCAGCAGCATAGGGGCGATGGTTGGAACTATTTATGCATGCGGTGCCGATATTTATATGCTCGATAAAATGGTGGAGTACATGAACACCAGGATTCTGTTTGATGTTGGAGTTCCTCGTATGGGTTTCATTGCTGGCAATAGGATAAGCGATTTTTTAGATTTACTGACCAAAAAAAAGAGCTTTGCCGATTTAGATATACCTGTAGCAGTGGTGGCAACCGACCTGATATCGGGTAAGCGTGTTGTCATTAAAGAAGGCCAGCTATCCGAAGCGGTTCGAGCCAGTATATCTCTGCCCGGTATCTTTGCGCCCATAGTAAAAGGTGATATGGTGCTGGTCGATGGAGCCGTAAGTGATCGGTTGCCCATTGAGGTTGCACATGAATTGGGAGCCGACCTTGTCTTGGCAGTTGATGTTACATTTGGTCCCGGCAAGAAGGCCACTATAAATAATGCGATGGATGTTATTCTGGTCTCGCTCGATATTATGTCAAAACATCATTTTGACAGTGTGTTAAGTGGGGCAGATATTCTTATACAACCAGCGGTTGGACATATAAGTCCTAAAGAGTTTTATAGGTCCCGCGAAGCGGTAGATCTGGGCAGAAAAGCGGCTGAAGCAAAGATTGCCGCAATCAAAAACTTGATTGCGGCATTTAACAAAACAGATTAGTCGATGAGTATGCTTAAGAATTATTCACGATTAATCATTTATAATAACCGGGGAGGTGGTAAAGTCCTGAGAACCATGTCTGTTAGAAGAATTGGGATATAACAGGGTATATATGTCGGTTGTCTTTATATCTAGACCAAGCATTGCTTGTAGGGTGGGGTTGCTGTTATCCTGAAAAGCGTTTTTCAGCTCGCTGCCACGGTTAATAATCCGCACAGATGATTTATTTTTTATCTCTTGCAGGATTTTGCGACCTTTTGTAGAAAAACCTAAGATGTGTAGGTATAAAGGTCCATGCTGGTCAAAACTCAGCATTTGCTCAGTTTCTATGTCCAGTAATGAGTACAGGAGCAGCCGGTTAATACGGGTAAAACTGTATCTTTTGGACTTTATCGACTGCCGCAGTTCTCCCAGGGTACCACTGGAGATAGCTGCTGCTTGGATGCGATGTTCAAGTCCTTCGGTTATTTCGTATATTTTACTTAGGTTAGCCAGGGAAATTGTACGTAATTTAGCCAGGATTGCTTGTTCCAGAGCATTAAGAGTTACCGGTGCACGTCCTGCATGGATTTCTTGCTGAAGCAATGCCGAGATTTCAACAGGCATAGAGCCCATATTATAATAACTCAATGGGTGCTCCAGCAGAGAATGGCGAATGGCACTGGCGCTGGCATAAGCGGAGAGTTCTATACTATTATAGCCGGAACCTATTCTGGGGATGGTCAATGGCTCAATAGGTATGGATTCCTGCTCCAGAACTCGCAGGTATTCTAAAGCCAGGATATTATTGGGTTGCAGAATAATATGCTCTAGATCAATAATTTGCTCCCCCATAATTTTCTGGATAGTCTGGGCTCGGGCTGCTGGGAAACTAAGCCCCTTGTTCAGGTAGTATTTGAGGTGGTTCTTGTATTCCTGGTTTTCATTGGCAATTGTTGCCGCAATGGATTGCAGTAGTCCCAGTTGACCGCTTTCGCTTCCGAAAGCTAGATGGCTTACTACACCGGTTCTGTATAACAATTCAATACTGCCTCGGGCGAAAAAGTAAGCACTGCGCACCGCGAAGCAAAAAGGGAGTTCGATGACCAGATCAATGCCTGCTTGTAAAGCCATACGGGTACGCACCCATTTGTTGCACAAGGCGGCTTCTCCCCGCTGTACAAAGTTGCCGCTCATGACACAAATGGTAGCCGAGAAGTCCCGACCCTGCTGAGCTCGCTCGATGAAATGCAGGTGACCGTTGTGCAGAGGATTAAACTCAGCTATGATTCCTAGAACTGACATAAGTATTTCCCCTTTGATCTTAATACCCACAATAATATCATAATTTGTGACTGTTATCACATTTAACTGCGATAACAATCAACCGATAAGACGCCATTAGGGCGGTTTACCGATGTAAAAAATAAGGAGGCTGAATAATGAGTTTATTGGAAGAAATCAAAGCAAAGGCAGCAACCAAAGGAAAGACCATTGTACTCCCGGAAGGTACAGAAAAACGTACTCTGTTGGCAATCAAAGACATTATTGCCAACAAAATAGCCAACCCCATTCTGCTTGGCAATGTGAGTGCCGTTAAGGCTGCAGCCGCAGATGCTGGCGCAGATATTTCGGGTGCCGAAATAATCGATCCTGCCAATTCAGTGTTTACCGACGATTTTGTACAAGCATTTTATGAAATGCGTAAGAGCAAAGGTGTTGATTTGGATAAAGCCAGAGCAACTATGCTTGATCCCCTCTTCTTCGGTTCTATGATGGTAAAAATGGATAAAGCCGACGGGGAAGTAGCCGGCGCTGAAAACACTACTGGTAATGTATTAAGACCTGCATTACAAATTATAAAAACTGCTCCTGGTATCTCGGCTGTATCCGGTGCATTTATAATGATAGTTCCTAATTGTGAATTTGGTGATAACGGATTATTCGTGTTTGCTGATTGTGCAGTTACCATTAGTCCAACTGCTCAGCAATTGGCTGAATTCGCCCAAGCATCTGCACAAACTGCTATGACCCTTTGTGGCATGAAGGAACCCAGAGTTGGCATGCTGTCATTCTCAACTAAGGGCAGTGCAAGTGATGCAGTAGTTGACAAGGTGATCGAGGCAACCAATATTGCTAAAGAAAGATTCCCAGAACTAAAGGTAGATGGAGAATTCCAACTGGATGCAGCTCTGGTACCAAGCGTGGGATCATCCAAGGCTCCGGGCAGTCCGGTCGCTGGCAAATGCAATGTCTTAATCTTCCCCGATTGCAATGCCGGAAACATAGGCTACAAATTAGTTCAGAGATTAGCGAAAGCTGAAGCCATTGGACCCATACTCCAAGGTATTGCCAAACCCGTTAATGACTTATCCAGAGGCTGCAGCGTAGAAGATATAGTTAATGTTGTAGCAATGACCGCAGTTAGAGCCTAGGCGTTTTTCGCCGGGCTTTAGGCTTAAACTCGGGTATATCAGTCTCTATAAGAAAGAAGGAGGAATTTAGTAATGAAGGTTTTGGTTGTAAACGCCGGAAGTTCATCTATCAAATATCAGGTCATGGATATGACAGATGAATCAGTTTTGGCAAAAGGTCTGGTTGATCGTGTAGGGATACCCGGAACCACTCTTAAACACGAACCGACTGGCAAGGATGATGTTTTAATCAAGAAAGATCTGCCTGATCATACCGCAGGCATGAAACTAGTTCTAGAGGTTCTCGTCAACCCTGAATACGGTTGTATTAAGAGCATGGATGAAATCGGAGCCGTTGGCCACCGCGTTGTTCATGGCGGCGAAGGATTTTCCAAATCAGTAGTAATTGATGATGCAGTGAAGAAAGTTATCAGAGATTGCTTCGATGTTGCACCTCTGCACAACCCTCCCAACATGATGGGAATTGAAGCTTGCCAAGAACTGATGCCCAATGTCAAACATGTAGCCGTATTTGATACTGCGTTCCATCAGACTATGACCCCAGCCAATTTCATGTATGCACTTCCATATGAAGTTTATGAAAAATATAAAGTGAGAAGATACGGCTTCCATGGGACCTCCCATTTTTATGTAGCTCACCGTGCAGCTGAGATGCTGGGCAAACCTTACGAAGACTGCAAAATTGTTACTTTGCACCTAGGCAATGGTGCCAGCATGGCAGCTATCGCTAATGGCAAAGTGGTTGATACCTCCATGGGCTTCACCCCCCTGGAAGGGCTGGTAATGGGAACCCGTTCCGGTGACATCGATCCCGCTATCGTGTTTTTCCTTATGGACAAACTGAATATGGATGCCAATGAAGCCAACAACTACTTCAATAAAAAGTCTGGTCTACTAGGATTATCCGGCGTATCCAACGACCTGCGGGATGTAATTGAAGCAGCTGAAGCAGGCAATGAAAGAGCCCAAATGGCATTGGACGTATATCATAACAAGATTAAGGGCTACATCGGCAATTATATTGCCAAGCTTAATGGCTGTGACTGTATAGTCTTTACCGCTGGAGTAGGGGAAAATGGAATAGGGACTCGCGAAGAGATCTGTAAAGACCTCGAAGCCCTGGGCATTAAAATGGATGCTGCCAAGAACAAGGTTAGAGGCAAAGAAGTTGATTTATCAGCCGCTGACTCCAAAGTGAAAATATTCCTCATACCCACCAATGAAGAACTGGTTATTGCCAGAGATACCTATGAATTATCCAAATAAATAATGGTTATGAGCGGAGCGGGAGGAAACTCCCGCTTTTCTTTATTATAACCACTGGTTGTAATTGGCATAATAGGTATTTATACAAAGTCAAGCTTTTTACATATTGGCAGGGATTCGACCTTTTTTGTAGAATTAAGACTCTATACAATTATGTAATTTAGGAGAGAAGGTTATTACATTTGATACCCTTTGTTTCTCTGGCTGGTTATTCGAACTCAGGTAAAACTATGGTAATGGCTGGTTTAATTCGAATCATCAAGTTGCGGGGATATAGGGTGGCAGCGGTGAAACATGCTGCTCACGGTTACACCATGGATCCTGCCGGCACTGATTCTTGGCACTATGCAGAAGCTGGAGCCGATCAAGTTGTTGTTGCGGGGCCGCAATCTTTAACCATACATGAATTCTACCAGAAGGAAAAATCACTGCAGGAAATTCTTGATATAATTGCGAACGTGGATATTATTTTGGTGGAAGGTTTTAAGAAGGAACCAGGGCCGAAGATAGAGATTTACAGACAGGATTTTTCATTGAGCAGGATTAATCTGGATGAAAATCTGATTGCAGTTGTTAGCGATGTTCCTCTGCCTGATAATAAACCGATATTTTCCTTTGAGGAGTTAGAGGGTCTAGCAGATTTTATAATTGAATATATTATTGAAAAATAGAAACTGAATAATCAAGATTTATATTGCTCCCCACAGCTTTATTTCCACATGACGGGGGGAGCAAAAGTACAATTACATAAGTTGATTCCGAGCTTTGTAACCTAAAGTGTGAAACCATGGTGCAAAGCCTATGGGTAAGTTTGGAAACGAATTTGCCTCCCGTGGTTGGAAAGGGATTCTAGTTATGGTGGCATCTATTTTATAGATGTTGCTCTGCGCGGTATTAATTTCTACATTAATGAGATATCGTGCGCTATTATTGAGTTATCCTCGCCTCCAGCCTTGGCTGGAGGCTTTTGTTTTCTGTTCTGCCTGGCAGGACAAGTATTTAGGAAGGAGTGATGGGAGTGGAACTGATCAAACTTATCATCGATGGAAAGGAGGTTGAAGCCCCGGCAGGGAGTACGGTACTCCAGGCTGCCGAGAATGCAGGGATTAATATCCCTCGGTTGTGTTACGATCCAGAGCTAAGTAAACTGGGAGCGTGCCGGTTATGCGTAGTGGAAGTTGAAGGCAATCGCCTTTTGCCCGCCTCATGTGTAACACCGGTAATGCAAGGAATGGTTGTAAACACCGAGTCGCCCGCAGTAGTTGAAGCTAGACGGACGATTCTGGAATTAATGATTGCCAATCACCCCCTGGACTGCATGACCTGCGACAAAATGGGAGCCTGCAAACTGGCGGAATATGCCTATCGCTACGGAATAAAGGAAAGTCCTTTTGAAGGTGATAAACACCATTATGTCATCGACGACAGTAACCCCTTTATCCTTCGCGATCTAAACAAGTGTATTCTCTGTGGTGCCTGTGTGAGAGCCTGCGAAGAAATGACTGGCGCAGATAACCTGTCATATTTGAACCGGGGTTTCCACCGCAAAGCAACCACGGCAGGGGATGTACCGTATATTGATTCAGATTGTGTCTTCTGTGGACAATGCGTAGCCGTCTGCCCTACCGGAGCCTTAACCGAAAAGACCATGTCAGGCCTGGCTCGCCGCTGGGATATAGAACGGGTTAGGACTACCTGCCCCTTCTGTGGTACCGGTTGTAACTTCGACCTGGCCGTAAAAGACAAAAAAGTAATAGGGGTGCTTTCTAATCCGGACGCCCCCGTAAATGGCCGCAGCCTATGTGTTAAAGGACGTTTTGGCTGGGATTATATCTATAACGAAAACCGACTTACTACCCCTTTGATTAAAAAGAACGGACAATTTGAACCTGCATCCTGGGATGAAGCTTATGATTTAATTGCCCTTAAGTTGAAAGAAATTAAGGACAAATACGGACCCGATTCATTTGCAGCCCTAAGTTCAGCTCGCTGCACCAATGAAGAAAACTTTCTAGTTCAGAAATTTAGCCGCGCAGTAATGGGGACAAATAATGTCGACCACTGCGCCCGTACCTGACACGCGCCTACCGTGGCCGGTCTGGCCACTACTTTTGGAAGCGGCGCTATGACAAACCCGATAAGTGATATTACCAATGAAGCAGAGCTCATGTTCCTGATTGGTACCAATCCAACCGAAGCTCATCCGGTTATTGGTTATAAGATGAGACAGGCAGCTCGCAGAGGCGCTAAATTGGTAGTGTGTGACCCCCGTCATATAGATCTGGTAGATGAAGCTGATGTTTGGCTGCGTCTGAAACCAGGTACTGATATCCCCCTTCTTAATGGACTAATGCACATTATTATCAAAGAGGGCCTGGAAGACAAGAAGTTTATCGAGGAACGTACCGAGAATTACGAAGAACTCAAGGCTATCGTGGAAAATTATAATCCGGAGAGAGTTGCAGAACTCACTGGCCTGGCCGTAGATGACTTGTATAACGTGGCCCGGCTTTATGCTACTACGGATAAAGCCATGATATTCTATACCCTGGGTATTACCGAGCATATATGTGGAACCCGCAATGTAATGAGTTGTGCCAATCTGGCTATGTTAACCGGACACCTGGGCCGTCCAGGAACCGGAGTCTGCCCGCAGCGCGGCCAGAATAATGTTCAGGGTGCCTGTGATATGGGTGCCTTACCCAACGTATATTCAGGCTATCAGGCAGTTACGGTAGACGCAGCCCGCGAGAAACATGAACAAGCCTGGGGTGCAGCCCTGCCTAACAAGGTCGGACTTAAGATTCCGGAAATGTTTGCGGCTGCCCATGATGGCAAAGTGAAAGCCATGTATATCCTAGGTGAGAATCCGGTCTTAACGGATCCGGATGCTAATCATATCCGAGGTGCACTGGAACATTTGGAATTCCTGGTGGTGCAGGAACTGTTCCTGACCGAGACTGCTGCTTATGCAGATGTAATTCTGCCAGCGGCCAGTTTTGCTGAATGCGATGGAACCTTTTCCAATACCGAACGACGCGTCCAAAGGGTTCGTAAGGCTATTGAACCTATCCCTGGTCAGGCTAATTGGCAGACTATTTGTCAGATGGTTTCCAGAATGGGCTATCCTATGAACTATGACAGCCCCAAGGAGATATGGGATGAGATGGCTTCTCTATCGCCCTCCATGGCTGGTATCAATTACGCTAGAATAGACGAACAGAACAGTATACAATGGCCGTGTCCGACCTTAGAGCATCCCGGTACCCCAGTCCTGCATGTTGGCAAATTTACCCGCGGTCTGGGCTCGTTCCAGCCTTCGGAGCATATACCACCCGGTGAAATGCCCGATGCCGAATACCCGTTCCTCCTGTCCACCGGCAGAATACTGCAGCATTATAATGTTACTACCGCGTATTCCAAAGGGATCAGCAGTGTATGGGATAAAGAAATGTCGGAACTTAACCCGGTAGACGCTGAAAAATTAGGCGTGCAGACCGGCAGCCAAGTCAAAGTAACCTCCCGCCGGGGCGAAGCGGTAACCAATATTAGAGTAACGGACAGAGTAATGCCAGGGGTTATTTGGATGTCTTTCAATTACCGCGATACCCCGACCAATAACCTTACCAGTGATAGTTTAGACCCTATTACCGGAACTGGTGAATACAAAGTCGCGGCAGTAAAGATTGAAAAGCTTTAGGAGGCAGGTAAATGCGCAAGGTAGCGGTAGATGAAGCAGTGGGTATGACGCTGGGCTATGATATTACGAAAATCATTCCTGGACGTGAGAAATACCGTGCCTTTCGTAAAGGACAGGTCATAACTGATAAAGACATACAGAAGCTCAAGGATATGGGCAAAGAGAACATCTATATCTGGGAGCCAGATGAAAATATGATTCATGAAGATGAAGCCGCTTTGAGGCTCGCTAAGTTGGCGGTTGGTCCCGGTCTTACCTGGACTGAACCCAATCAGGGCAAAGTTAATATTTGGTCTGATTATAATGGGCTTCTCAAAGTGGAGGTCGAACGACTGAATCAAATCAATAACCTGGACGAGATTGTCTTTGCCACCCTGCATAATGAACGAGTTGTAATTGAGGGGCAGACAGTAGCCGGAACCAGAGTGGTTCCAGTTGCGGTTGACCACACAATTATTGAAGAGGCAGAAAAAATATGTGCTGGGTTAACCCCGATGCTAATGGTAAAGCCATTTATGGCGTTATGGGTAGCAGTGGTCACTACTGGCACCGAAGTAAACAGCGGTCGTATAAAGGACGGTTTTGCCAGGATCATCCGTCAAAAGATTGCTCCTTTTGGAGGACGGTGGATGGGGCAGGTTATCGTTCCAGATGATCCCGACCTAATTACCAGAGAAATTCAAAACTTTGTGGCCGAAGGAGCCGGGTTAGTTATAGTTACCGGGGGAATGTCGGTTGATGCCGATGATGCAACTCCCCAGGGAATTAGAGACACGGGAGCGGAAGTCGTTTTTTATGGAGCTCCGATTCTGCCTGGTTCCCAGTTTATGTTGGCTTATCAGGGACATGTACCCATATGTGGTGTCCCGGGAGGAGCCTTGTTTAGCCGTAAAACTACTCTGGATCTATTGTTGCCGCGCATATTTGCCGGAGACCTAATCAACCGTCTGGATATTGTAGCCATGGGCCATGGAGGTCTGTGTGAAGAATGTGCTATTTGTCATTTCCCCCAGTGTCCCTTTGGCAAGTCTACCTAGTTTTCAGAATGGAGGATTAACAGGTGTTAGTTGATGCCAGTTTAGAAGAAGTACAGACAGAACTTCTCAAGCATAGCCAGCGTTTGGCAGATGAATCCATATCCATTTTGGAGGCGGTGGGACGAGTCAGTGCCGAAGACTTATGGGCGGAGAGTGATCTTCCAATTAATCATCAATCAGCGGTGGACGGATATGCGGTGGCTGACGAGGACCCCATGAAGACAGGTAAATATTATATAACCAGGCATCTCCATCTTGGCGATATTTCGCCTATTTCTCTGGAGCCGGGTCAAGCTGTAGGGGTTTTGACGGGGGGAGATCTGCCGCCCGGAAGTCGGGCAGTTATACCCCATGAAAAGGCGGAGATCCAGGACAATTGTCTGCGCTCGCTGGAAGTAATTAAGCCAGGTAACAATATAAAACAAGCTGGTGAAGATTACAGTAAAGGTAATCAACTGATAGCCCGTGGTTCGGTATTAAGTCCGGGAGACATCAGCTTACTAGCCGCCTATGGCAAGACTAGCATTAACGTTTACCGGAAACCACGGGTCGCAGTGCTCTGCCTGAGTAAACATGTTATTCCCTGGCAGTTGACCCCAGAGCCAGGACAGATACGAGACAGCAACGGTCCTTTACTATCAGCTCTAGTGCTGCAAAATGGTGGGTTGCCAGTCTCGATAAAAATCATAGGAAAATACGAGACTTCAGTAAAAACAGTCGCAGTGGAATTGCTTGAACAGGCGGACATTCTCATTATTACTGGGGGGACCTATGCTGAAGGTGGTAATGAAGCCCGCTTGTTGATGGAGGACTTAGGAGCGGAAATTTTATACTGGGATGTGCCTATTCAACCAGGAAGCCATACGGGAGCTTCTATCTGGAATTCCCGCCTGCTATTCGCGTTATCGGGAAATCCAGCGGCCTGTGCGGTGGGATACCAACTTTTTGTGGCTCCGGTATTGCTGGCCATGCAGGGATTAAACCCGCATCTACAGCGCCTAAAGGCCAGGTGTATAAACGGCTTTGCCAAGAAATCAGGCTCGCGGCGTTTCGTACGGGGGCATGCCAGTTGCAGTGAAGAGGGCTGGAAGGTAAACGTTTTGCTTGGACAAAAACCCAGTATGATAAGATCGCTGGTCAATTGCAATGCTTTGATTGATATGCCGGCAGGTAGTCCTCCGGTCGAAATCGGGCAGGATGTTTCAATCCTACTTTTAATCTCATTATAGTAGGGCTATTTCTTAAAAATTAGCTTAAACCATAGATATACGAACAATTAAGGATCATGGGAATTATTTAGTATACAGGAGGTGAATGAATAATGGCAGACTACAAGGAGATTATCAGCGCCTACCAGGATCTACCCGGAGGCATTATTGAGGCGTATCATGCTATTCAAAAAGAATATAGTTATATTCCCGAAGATGCAGTAGTGGCAGCCGCCCAGGCTTTTGATATTTCGAAAGCCAGAGCATATGGGGTAGCAACCTTCTACTCTTATCTGAAAGTAGGGAAACGGGGCAAGAACGTGATACGTATTTGTGAAAGCGCTCCTTGCCATGTAGCCGGCGCTGATAAAGTAGTGGCTGCTCTTGAAAAGGAATTGGGTATTAAGATGGGTGAGACTACTCAGGATGGCAAGTTTACTCTGGAGTTTACCGAGTGTGTTGGACAGTGTCAGGCCACCCCAGTAATTACTATTAACAGCAAGCCGTATGGCGATGTGACAGCAGATAGCATTACTGGCATTTTAGCCGGATATAAATAAGAAATGAAAGGAGGGAACATGATGGCCGAGGAGATGCGCATAGTTTTGCGCAACTATGGGAAAATAGACCCGCTTAAAATCGAAGATTATATCAACGTGGGTGGTTATCAATCACTCGCCAAAGCCCGCAATATTAGCCAGAAAGAAGTCATAGATGAAGTGAAAAATTCAGGCCTGCGGGGACGCGGCGGGGCTGGTTTTAATGCTGGTATGAAATGGAGCTTCAGTTATGGCACCCCCGCCGATCAGAAATATGTGGTGTGCAACGCTGATGAAGGTGAACCAGGTACCTATAAAGATCGTATCATAATGGAAAACGACCCCCACACCCTTTTAGAAGGAATGGCGATATGTGGATATGCTATCGGGGCTACCAAAGGATATATCTACTGCCGGGGGGAATATCCCTATGTGGTCGAGATTCTGAATCAAGCCATTAGCCAGGCCAAAGCCAAGGGAATCTTGGGTGATTTTGATATCGAAGTAAGGATGGGCGCTGGCGCCTATGTATGCGGTGAAGAAACCGCCTTGTTGGAATCCATTGAAGGTCATCGCGGGGAACCCCGTTTTAAACCGCCCTTCCCGGGAGTGGCCGGCCTATGGGGTAAACCTACGATTATAAACAATGTGGAAACATTTGCTAATATTCCAGTGATAATGGAAAAAGGTGCCGATTGGTTCAAAGCCATTGGGGCCGCCAAATATCCTGGCACCAAAGTCTTTACCTTAACCGGTGATGTAGTTAACAAGACCTTTTTTGAACTCCCGACCAATGCTACCATTCGTGACGTAGTCTTTGGAATGGGCGGCGGAGTTGCTGGCGGCAAGAAGTTTAAGGCCGTGCAGATCGGTGGAACTTCAGGTGGATTTATCCCCGAATCAATGCTGGATACCCAGGTGGATTTTGATTCCATGATAGCGATCGGTGCTACCTTAGGGTCGGGAGCAGTTTTCGTAATGGATGAGACTACCGATCTGGTAGATGTCATTGAAAGGATCACCAAGTTCTTTGAGCATGAATCTTGTGGCAAATGTACCCCTTGCCGGGAAGGCACCAAGAGAATGCATGAGACCTTGAAAAAGATTAATAGTGGTAAGGGATCGGCCCAGGATATTGCCCTTACTGAAAGACTGGGCAATGTTATGACCAGAGCTTGTCTGTGTGGCTTAGGCCAGGCAGCACCTGGACCGGTATTGACTACCCTGAAAAACTTCCGACCGGATTACAACGCCAAATTAGGGTAATAGCTGCGCTGAACCAAGATATTAGCTGACCATATTAAAAGCAGGCTCGTTGGGGTAACCCCAATGGGCCTGCTCTTTTGTTTTCTGCTACCAACATTATAGCTATTTACAACCATCCGTATATTCTTGGCCATAATTGATAAATTTATAATAAAGGAGTGGTCAGCATGGATAAAAGAGAATTTTCAGGTATAATTGATATGGCTATTGCAGCCGAGATTGAGGCTTATGAATTTTATAAGGACGTTGAGGCGACTGTATCTGATCCAAGCCTGAAAATGCTTTTTAAGGAATTTGCAGGTGAAGAGGAAGGACACAGGACTGCTTTAGAGGGTATAAAGGAAAAAGAGATTCAGAATTTCTCATTTTCTGGAGGTGCCGACTACAAAGTCTCGGAAATAGTGGAGTTACCTAAATTATCAATAAAGATGAAACCCTCTGATGCGATCGGGCTTGCTATGAAGAAAGAGGAAGAGGCGATGAAGATTTATAGAAATTTCGCCACGGCTACGAACGACCCTGAAAAACAGAAGATTTTTGCAAGTCTGGCCAATATGGAGGAAGCCCATAAAACCAAGATGGAATTTCTTTACACCCAGACAGCCTTTCCAGAGGTTTGGTAAACAATCAGTTCAGTCCAGGTTACAGGGGGACGTTCTTGTTACTGTTACACAAAGAACGTCCCCCTGTAAGGCGAAAAGTATATCTATAAATAGACGCGCTTTTATTGACAATAATATTCGCTGCGGACTATAATTAAAATGTTGTTCTCATGAGGTGTTTACAAATGAAACTCGATCTAAGCAAGTTAAAACTTCATCCTCGGGAAACCGAAGCATTTTTCTTGCAGGCCAAGGGAAACGATGATCTTCTGGCAGGACTGGGAGGAAGGTTTTTAGATCCTGTCGAGGTGGAAATCGTAGTAGAACATTCTGGTACTGTATTTACTGGCCGAGGAAAAGTTCGAACCATGGTCCAGTTGTCATGTGCCCGTTGCCTGCACGATTTTACTTTCCCTATAGAAGCTGAATTTATGACAGTTATAGTTGAAAACACCAGGAACGATCAATTTAGTCCCGACGAAGGATTTATTTTCTTTGATGGAGAAACGGCAGACATCATGCCTATGGTGGAGGAAGCCATTTTTATGGCTATACCGATATGTCCCTTATGCAAGGAAGAATGCCAGGGGTTATGTCCAGTATGTGGTCAGGATAGAAATTCTGCGACTTGTTCCTGTCAAGAAGACACAATAGACCCCAGGTGGGAGAAATTGAAGAATTTAGATTAGGAAGGAGGTTTTATAGATGGGTGTTCCTAAGAGAAGACAGTCACATGCCCGTAAGAATAAGCGCCGTTCGGAGTGGAGGAAGATAGATAGCCCGGGTTTGGTTGCCTGCCCGCAATGCCATGAGTTGATGTTGCCTCATCGGGCCTGTATGAGTTGTGGATTTTATAAGGGTAAGAATGTAATTAGCCTTTAATTGGTAAGGAAGACGAAAAAGTAAGCAATAGCTGTTTTTGGCTAGGGACTTACTTTTTGTTTTTATGGGTATAGTTAAAACTGGTCAGTTTGGCTGCATCAGTATTGGTTTGCCAATCCTTTTGAATAAAAACAGCCTGGTTAGCAGCCTTTAAGGTACATAATTGGAATCAAGATGTTTAACAGCTTAGGGAGGGAGGAATACTTATGCGAATTGCGCTGGATGTAATGGGGGGAGATCATGCCCCGCAGGAATTAATTGCCGGAGCTTTAATATGGGCCGAGACCTCAAATACAGAGTTATTGCTGGTTGGCCAGGAAGAACGTATTGTGCGGGAACTTCACAACCAATTATATGACCATGCTAAAATTAGCATAGTAAATGCCACTCAGATTATGGAGATGGATGAGCCGGTCACTGCCCTGCGCAAGAAACAGGATTCATCTATCGTGGTGGCTACCCGGCTGGTAAAGGAAGGCAAGGCTGATGCAGTAGTTTCCTGCGGCAGCACCGCCGCGCAGATGGCAGCGGCCACGCTCATATTGGGTAGATTGGAACATATCGAGCGCCCACCCATCGTAGCTGTAATACCTGGTATGGCGGGGAAGATTGCTCTATTGCTGGATGTAGGGGCTAATGTAGATTGTAAACCGCAGCAACTTTTACAGTTTGCTCTGCTGGGCCGGGTCTACGCGGGCATTCTAACTGGTCTGGATAACCCTCGCGTGGCATTGCTGAATAACGGCGAAGAAGAGGGCAAGGGCAATAGCCAGACCGTTGCCGCCTACCAACTATTACATGAACAAACTGATCTAAATTTTATAGGTAATATCGAAGGACGAGATTTGTTTCTTGGTAAGACCGATGTTGTGGTCTGTGATGGTTTTGTGGGGAATCTACTTCTTAAAAGTATGGAAGGTATGGCTATGTTTATCGGCATGGCTTGCCAGAAAGAATTGGGGAAACTGCCGTCGGTTTTCCAGTATTTTGATTACAGTCGGGCCGGGGGGGCACCCCTTCTGGGAGTTAATGGAGTAAGTATCGTTTGTCATGGCAGCTCGAAAAGAGAAGCAGTCTCTAATGGAATAAGAATTGCTGAGCAATGTGTGAACCGCCAGATGGTGCCCAGCCAAATACTAGCATTAGGGGCTGTCAGGGAATAAATTAAGCAGAATACTCCGAGGATTTTTCACACTAGACAAGGCGTCAAAGTGCGGTCATACTGAACGTATGTCAAGCTTTGATAACGAAGTATGAGCTAAGAAAAAGACCGGCGTAAATGACTGATTTATTTCTTGAAAGTCCCTCTGGTAAGACTCTATAATATAATTATTAAAAACTATCCAGGAGATGGTATTGTGCATAAAATGCTTAATATTGCTAGAAAGTTATTGGCTGAGCAACTTAACATACCTGTAGAGAGAATTACTGCTGATACTACATTCTGTGAACTGGAAGCTGATTCCATCGATGTGGTGGAGGTAATAACAGCACTCGAGGATATCTATGACGTTGAATTTCCAGAGAATGATCTAGCATACTATCCCAATCTGGACTCTCTAGTGGCTAGCCTCTATGAATATACCCAACAGGTGAGAAAATGAGCAGCCGCGAATCTGCCCATGCCTTTCTGGTTGATCATCAGATTCAATTTCATGATGAAGAACTGATGAGCACAGCGCTGATACACCCCTCCTATGCTCAAGAACGCAGCGTACTCAGTAATAACCAGCGTTTAGAGTTTCTGGGAGATGCGGTTTTGGATTTTGTAGTGGCCGAATATCTATATCAGAGTTATAGAGACAAAGCCGAGGGTGATTTAACCCAAATTAGAGCCCGGGTTGTATGTGAGAAAGCCCTGGTTGAAATGGCTAACCGTATTAATATCGGTAAATACTTGATGTTGGGCCGCGGGGAGGATATGTCCGGGGGACGCAATCGTAAATCCATTTTAGCTGATACTGTAGAAGCGGTAATAGGAGCTATTTACCTGGATCAAGGATTGGACTGCGCCCGAGATTTTATTCTTAAACATCTGCAGTCAGTTATAATTGAGACTGCCAGTGGTGATTATCAGGATTATAAGTCGCGTCTGCAAGAAATTGTTCAAGCTCGCAGTAAAGACAATGTTTACTATAAAATTATTGCTGAGACCGGTCCTGCCCATGCTAAAAGCTTTGTAGCCGGAGTATTTTTGAAAGATGAACTCCTGGCCACCGGTCAGGGGAAGAGCAAAAAGGAAGCCGAGCAGAACGCAGCTGGAAAAGCTCTCGATAATGGCATTATAATGGATCTTCTCAGTTGAATGGATTTAGAAAGCTATGAAACACTATAATATACCTATCTTTATTCCTCATTTGGGTTGTCCTTATGACTGCATATACTGCAATCAAAAGGTTATTGCCGCACAGATAGAGATACCGGACCCCCAACAGGTTTCGGATACTATTGAGCAATACCTGGATACTATTCCCGGCGAAGCAGCGGTGGAAGTTGCCTTTTTCGGGGGAAACTTTTCCGCTGTAAATAAGCGGCAGCAGGAAGCTTATCTGCAAGCCGTACAACCCTTCCTCCAGCAAGGGCGAGTTGCAAGTATTAGAATTTCCACCCGGCCAGACTATATAGATGAAGCAGAACTGGACCTATTGGCTCATTATGGAGTTAAGCTAATTGAGCTCGGGGTGCAGTCCATGAGTGAAACCGTATTGCGAGCCTCAATTCGGAATTATGGACCGATTGACGTCAACAAAAGTTGTCGCCTGATTAAAGCAAGAGGTTTTGACCTCGGTATACAGCTAATGATCGGGTTGCCTATGGATAGTTATGCTCAGGATATCGCGACAACTCACCAGGTAGTATTACTGCGACCCCAGGTAGTACGAATTTATCCAACCCTGGTAATTGCAGATACAGCATTGGAGGCCATGTGGAACCGCGGCGAGTATATTCCTTTGGGTCTAGATGAGGCAGTAGCTATCTGCTCGGACATGTTTTTGCTTTTTCAAAAGGAGGACATCAGGGTAATACGGATGGGGTTATACCCTGGTGAGGAGCTTCGTCGTGACGGGGTCGTTAAAGCAGGTCCCTTTCATTCCAGTTTTGGCGAACTGGTGGAGCAGAGGATATTTAAACAGCAAGCCGAATCTGCCATCACCCTGCATAGAGATAAATATGGCAGCCACTCTAATATTAACCTATATGTCCATTCTCGTGACATATCTAAAATGACTGGTAAACAAAAAACAAACTTAAATGAATTGAGGCAAGCATTGGAACTGGATGAAATACGATTAATAGGGGAACAGAATTTAAATCGCAATTGGATTGGGGTTAGTGCTGCGGGGGCGCCAGAAATTGAAATACTATTAACCCGTGCAGAATTCCTTGGATTACTATAACGGGTTGAGATTTTGGTCATGAGTTAACCCGAATCCTGGATAAATAATGACTTATTATCTCTGCCTAATATTTAATAGCCAAACAAACAGGGGGTGGAGACCGATGGACTTCGCTTTTTTTGTTTGCGGCTGTTTTGAGTTTTAATTAGCATAATGACGAGCCATAAAAAAGCTTGAGTAAAATAATACCATAAAAAGGTTATTACTTATCCTTTGTCTAATTAATGAATTGACTACAAGCCAGGTGAATCTGGGTAGATCCATATAAACTGATATTTGGATAACAATTTTTCAGGAGGAATAGAGTGTATCTTAAACGACTGGAAATAAAAGGTTTTAAGTCCTTCGCGGACCAAACTGAACTTAATCTTAATCCAGGTATAAATATTGTTGCGGGCCCCAATGGGTGCGGAAAAAGCAATATAGTTGATGCTATCCGCTGGGTTCTCGGGGAGGCCAATGTCCGTCACTTGAGAGGATACAAGAATGAAGATGTTATTTTCAACGGCACTGACAAGAAGAAGGCTCTGGGGATGGCTCAGGTTGACATGACGGTTGATAATTCAGAAGGAACCTTACCTTTGGATTATAGCGAAGTGACCATAAGCCGGAAAATTTTTCGTTCCGGTGAGAGTGAATTTTATCTGAACAAATTGCGGGTGAGAATGAGGGATATCGTAAAACTCTATACAGATACCGGCTTGGGCAAAAAGGGTTATTCTATCATGGGTCAGGGTGAGTTGGAAAGAGTACTGAATGGCCAGCCTTTTGACCGCAGGCTGATGCTGGAGGAAGCAGCCGGTACGATGAGATATCGCCAGCAAAGAGATGAAGTCCTTCAGCGGATACTAGTTACGACTCAGGATTTGCTCCGCGTGGAAGACATTTTAAACGAACTGGGTAACAGAAAGATTGAACTATATAATAAGGCGGAAAAAGCTAAGACCTATTTAGCGGTTCGGGCGGAGCATAATGGCTTGGAGAAGCAGGTCCTGGCCTTTCAAATCAAAGAAGCTCATGATAATTTGGTGAGCAAAGAGATAGAGTTGACTAACAAACATGCCAATCTGAAACAAATAACAGACAGGCTGGAAAGTTTAAGGATCAATTTACAGAAGACTGAAGAGCTATTGGAAAACAAAAGAGCATATTTCAGCCAGATAAATGATAGCCGGCACGGATTAGAGACTGACTTGAATCGAATGAGGTCAGATGTAAAACTCAGTCAGGAACGGATCAAAAACTACCGGGAAAGAATTGAAGCAGCCGGAAATGATAGTGACAAATATACTCTCCGGCTGGAAAAATTGGAACAGGATATACAATCTAAAATAGATGATTTTAATGTGGAAAAAAGACAATATCAGGAGAGAAAAATCGAGGTGGATAACCTCGGTCAGGAAATCTTAAACATTGAAAAACTAATGGCAGAACAGACCCAAGGTCTTGAAGAGCAAAATCAACTAGTTTTTGAAAGAGTAAACCGAGAAGCCCAAATAAAAAATGAAATCACTGATCTGGAAAATAGGATTAAAAAAGCGCAGGAGAAAAAGGAGCGTTTGTTAATTAGATTGGATGAGAATAAAGAGCAGTTGATTAGCAGCACCCAAAATGCGAAAGATCTTCATAACCAGATCGTGCAGCATTGCATTCTCCAGCAAAAATGGGAAAAAGTGGTGGAGGATGCTGACAGCCAAAGGGAGGAATATCTTAAGTCGCAGGCTTATATAGATAAGGAATACGATAATATCAATCGGGAACGATTGAATCTAGAACATAAACTTATGGTTTTAAAAGATTTACAGAAGAATTACGCGGGTTATTCTGACGGAGTAAAGGCACTGCTGAGATCGATTGACCGGGGCGAGCATCAACTAAAGGGGATAACCGGACTAGTAGCCAATTTAATTCAAGTGCCCGCCGGATTGGAAGTGGCCCTTGATATTGCCCTGGGCAAAGGAATAGAGAATGTGGTGGTGGAAACTGCCGAGTCTGCTCGTAGGGCTATTCAATTCTTACAACAGCAGCATTTGGGCAGGGTTACCTTTTTACCCCTTGATGTCTTGCGCGCGCAGCCAATTCCAGCTCGAGTCAAGGAAGAGTTGAGTGGTGAAAAAGGTGTGTTGGGACTAGCCGCGGATTTGATACAATATGAGATAAAATATGAAAAGGTCTTTACATATCTACTAGGGCGAGTGCTGCTGGTACAGGACATAGAGTGCGGGATGAATATTTTTAAGAAGATCCAGTATTCCTTGCGAATTGTCACCCTGGAAGGGGAGATTATCAATACCTTTGGTGCTATGACGGGTGGGACTCTCAAACAACCCCAAGCCAGTCCCTTGCGCCGCAACCGGGAGGAAAAACAAATTAACCTGCGATTGGCTGAATTGCGTCGGGCCGAGGTTATTAACCGGAATTCGGCATCTGACTTAGCAGACAAGTTGAAATTGCTGGAGGGCAGACTGCAGGAGGGGAGAAATGGCAAAGCCGAAGTAGAGATTCAGTTGAAAATTATTCGAGATGAAGAACTGCGTATCCAAGCCCTGACCGAGAGTGCTGCTCTGGATAAGGACATATATACAAGTGAAATATCGGGGCTGGAGGACTATATCCGACTAACCGAGGAAGAAATGCAGAGCGTACAGGATAAATACCGGGCTGTAAGGGCGGAGAATAATTCTATCACTGATGAAATGGGCAAACTTAAAATAGGAATAGAAACAAATCGCCGCGAATACGAGGTAAGAAAAGAACGGTTTTCATCGCACCAGGAGCAACTGGAAATGAAGCAAAGAGAGTTAGAAAACAACCAGCAAAATATTGCCCAATTTGATCAAGTGAAAAACTCTTACCGTCAGTCGGTTATGGAAGCCCAGGCGCTGCAAGCACGGCTGCAGCAAGACATAGACGTTCATCAGGGAAGGATTAACTCGAGCAATGAAATAATAGCAGAAAAAATGCAAGAACTAAGCACAATTGTCGATATACTTAATGCCACCCATATTGAAGAAGAAATGATTATGCATGAGATAGATAGTATTCGCGTTGCGATCCTGCCTCTGCATCAGCAGATTGAAGAGCGGCAGGATCAGCTGCGAACGCTGGAGATGAAGAGCGTAAGGCTGGAGACTGAATTGGAAGGCCTGCATAGCCAATGGCAGGAAAAATATGAGTCGGAAGATTTGGCAGCTTGTGATAGTAACATAACCTCTCGTCAAATTAGAGACAACCGGATGCGAATAGAGGAATTGCGATCCCAGATAGAATTATTAGGACCGATTGATATTGATTCTATAAAAGAATATGATGACATAAAGGTTCGTTATGACTTTTTATATCAGCAGACCGGAGATTTGTCAGCGGCTAAAATTTCTCTGCAAAACCTGCTCCAGGAAACTGAAAAGATTATGGCGATTAACTTTTCGAAATTTCTGACTCTGGCTGATGAGAGTTTTAGTAAAACTTTTATGGAAATTTTTAATGGTGGGGAAGCTAGCTTAAACATAGAATCCGTCAATGACCTGGCTGCAGGAGTTGACATTGTGGTTAAGATGCCAGGAAAACGCAGCCAGTCACTTAATTTACTCTCCGGTGGGGAAAGGGCTTTAACTTGTATTGCCTTTATATTTGCGTTATTACGGTTGAAGCCTGCACCTTTTTGCTTGTTAGACGAGATTGATGCATCGCTGGATGAAACAAATCTGATAAGGTTTGCCGACTTTCTTAAGCGTATGTCCACGAACACCCAATTTATAGTTATTACGCATCGTCAGGCTACCATTGAAGCAGGCAGTAATATTTACGGGATCACCATGCCGCAGGAGGGGATTTCGTCAGTACTGTCAATTAACTGCGATAAGATTCAGAGTTTAGCCGGTTAAACAAAGTACACTATTATTACCCCTAACGCAAATCATTAAGGTAACAGTGTACCAGTACTGTGCCCAATACAATGAAGAAAGAGGTTCCGGTAATGGCATTATTTGATAAATTTAAATGGGGCAAAAAGGAAGATAAAGGTGTCGAGACCATTAGAGAATCGGCAGATGGACCTCAGGAAGCTGACCAGGTAAGCAGGGAGGAAGATGTTAAGGAGCGGACGATAAACGCATCGACACCTATGACTGGTACCGATACCATACCATTGGAACCGGCCTTTGATGTTTCCCCAAAAACTAAAGAAGGAATTCTAGAACGATTCAAGATTGGTTTGAGCAAGACACGTAAAAATATTGGTGATAAAATTGATAATTTGATCAAAAGCAGCCGTAAACTGGACAGTGAGTTTTTTGAGGAATTGGAAGAAATACTGATCCAGGCCGATGTTGGTATGAATACATCGTTGGAACTAGTGAGCAATATCAAGGCAGCCGCAGCTAAAAAGAAGATCAACGATCCGGGTGAGGTCACCCAGCTTATTCAAGATGAAATAGCTAAGTTGTTAGGAACCAATCCTAAGCCCTTGAATATAGCGGTGCCAAAGCCTGCTATAATCTTAGTGGTAGGTGTTAATGGCGCCGGCAAGACTACCACCATTGCCAAGCTGGCAAATAGGCTCAAGAACGAAAACCACAAGGTTATACTGGCGGCGGGGGACACCTTTCGGGCAGCGGCCATTGACCAGCTCCAAATATGGGCAGACCGCATAGGGGTGGAATTAATTAAGCATCAGGAAGGGTCTGACCCGGGTGCAGTGGTTTATGATGCAATTAGCGCTGCTCGTGCACGCAAGGCGGATGTATTAATCATTGATACCGCTGGCCGGCTGCAGAATAAAACCAATTTGATGAAAGAGATTGGTAAAGTAAGAAAGGTGATTGAGAGGGAAATACCCGAAGCTCCTCATGAAGTGCTGTTGGTTGTAGACGCTACCACCGGCCAGAATGCTGTTAGCCAGGCAAAAATATTTGGCGAAGCTACTGGAGTGAGCGGCATTGTACTGACCAAACTGGATGGTACGGCCAAAGGTGGAATAGTCATAGCCGTTGCCCAAGAACTGGATATACCTGTCAAACTGATAGGTATAGGAGAAAAGCTCGAGGACTTACGGGATTTTTCCCCAGATATTTTTGCCGCGGCACTCTTTGAAAAATGATCATAGAAAGGCGGGTTATTTGAATGCCCAAAATAGGTGTAATCGGAGGAACAGGAGTTTATAATCCCAAATTATTGGATGATGTGAGAGAGACAATCGAGGTTACCCCATTTGGTGAAGTTAAGGCCATTATCGGTAATTATAAGGACGAAGAAATCGTTTTTATTCCCAGGCATGGGGCAGAACATAGTATTCCCCCGCATTTAATCAATTACCGAGCTAATATCATGGCCTTAAAACAACTGGGAGTAAAGACTATTATTGCAACGGCTGCGGTTGGATCGCTGCACTTTGATCGTAAACCCGGTCAATATGTGCTGGCCGATCAATTTTTGGACTTTACTAAAATACGCAAGAGCAGCTTTTTTGAAGGCGGAGAGCAGGGTGTAGTTCACTGTGACATGACCGTGCCGTACTGCCCGGAAGTTAGAGCCGCCATCAAAAAGGCGGGCGACGAGAGAGGTTTGAAAATTCATAATGGCGGCACCTATGTCTGCACGGAAGGGCCGCGTTTTGAAACAGCTGCAGAAATTGAAATGTTCAAAGTCCTCGGCGGACAGGTTATAGGCATGACCAGTGTTCCCGAAGTCTGTCTGGCCCGGGAATTAGGTATTTGTTATGCTAATATATCCATAATTACCAATCATGCCGCCGGCATTTCACCGAACGTTCTTAATCATACCGAAGTAGTGGAGGTTATGAAAAATAGTATCCATGATGTCCGCTATTTAATAATGGAAAGCATTAAGTATTTGAGCGATTCCAGAACTTGCGACTGTGGCGCAATATTAAAGGAAACCGGGATGAACGAGGCATGATACAGACTATTTATTTCAATACCGGATCGGTGTACATTCTGGATCAGAACAAACTTCCGGCCCAGGTTGAATATGAGAGAATGGCTAATCACTATGAACTTGCCCAGGCTATCAAGCAGCTAAAAGTCAGGGGTGCACCCCTGATAGGGGTTGCGGCGGCTTTTGGACTCGCGCTGGCGGTTAAGAATTACTCCGGGTCCCGCAATAAATTAGAGAGCTATTTCGAAGAGGCCAAGCAACTACTGGCGTCAACCCGCCCCACTGCAGTCAATCTTTTCTGGGCAATAAATAGAATGCAAACGGTTTTTGCGGCGGAACAGCAACTTGAGATTAAGAGCCTGGGCGAACGCTTGTTACAGGAAGCCCAAAGTATGTGCGCCGAAGATATAAATACCAATGTATCCTTAGGTAACGCGGGACAGGAGTTATTCCCCGCAGAGGCTCGAATTATGACCATCTGTAACGCGGGCGCTCTGGCTACCTGCGGGTACGGAACTGCCTTAGGGGTTATTCGCTCAGCTCATCAGCAAAACAAAATAAAGATGGTATGGGTCTGTGAAACACGTCCAGTATTACAGGGGTCAAGACTCACGGTGTGGGAACTCCTGCAGGACCAAATCCCGGTGACCCTGATAACTGACAGCATGGCTGCCTATGTTATGGAAAGAAAATATATTGATGCAGTGGTAGTCGGTGCAGACCGGATAGCTGGCAATGGAGATACTGCTAATAAAATAGGTACCTATTCCCTGGCCGTACTGGCTAGATTTCATAAGATACCGTTTTATGTGGCTGCACCTCTTTCGACCATTGATATGAACACTAGCACCGGACAGGATATACCCATTGAAGAAAGAAATCAGGAAGAGGTTCGCCAAATAGGGGGGCATTATATTACCGTTCCAGAGGTCGGGGTTTATAACCCTGCTTTTGATGTGACCCCTGCCGATTTGATAAGTGGGATCATCACTGAGGGCGGTATTATAACCCCCCCTTATATAGACGGGCTTAAACAGGTTAGAAGGGATATGAGCAGCGATGAGATATCTGCAGGAGCGTAAGAAGGTCATGGACACCGCCCATGAAATTTCAGCTTCTCATTTGGTTATGGGCACCTGGGGCAATGTAAGCGTTAAAATAGAAGATCAGCCGTTAATGTTGATTACACCGAGTGGTATGGACTATGATACGATGACCATTGAGGACATTGTACTGGTTGATATGGCGATTAATATAGTGGAGGGTATCTGGAAACCTTCCGTTGAGTCACCCATGCATGCCGAAATCTATCAGCGAAGATCTGATGTAAAAGCCATTGTTCATGTGCATAGTACCTATGCCACGGCGTTTGCAGTTGCACGTATGAGTATCCCAGTTATAATGGAAGAGACTGCTCAAGTCATTGGACATGAGATATTGACTGCTCCATATGCTATGTGTGGATCAGGGAAGCTCGCGGTCAATGCGGCTAATACCCTCGGATCTGGAAAAGCTGTGCTATTAGCAAATCATGGTCTAGTGGGGGTAGGGAAAAACATCAGCAATGCTTTAAGAGTCTGCTATATTGCTGAGGAAACAGCCCGAGTGGCCTGCCTGGCACAAAGTCTAGGGCCAACCTACTCACTTTTACCTGAAGAGGTTGCCATACTAAACCGTAATTTTAGTTCCTATGGGCAGTCCAAGACCTAGTAGTCTGTGTCGCCTAAAGGTTTTGGTTATCCACCGAGAAAAATTTTCGCAGGGCAAGGCGGAGGAGAGAGTAATACTGGCCGTATTGCGATTGACGACAACGCGGCCCCGCGAAAATTTGGCCGGCGGTAACGAAAGTTTTAGGTGACACAGACTACTAATAATAAGAGTACAAAATATTTAAATAAGTTTTCAAAACAATTATAGGAGGCGTGACCGATGAAGTTGCTCATTGATAATGTAAGTATAATTCCCATGACTGAGGAAAACTATATCATTGAAAAAGGGTTTATAGTTATCGAAGGGGACAGTATTCAGGCAGTAGGTATCGGAAACGCACCTAGCGATGACTACGACCAAAAAATAGATGGGACCAATCGCCTGGCTTTGCCAGGTTTCGTTAATGCTCATACTCATGCAGCCATGACTCTGTTGCGGGGGTATGCCGATGATATGCCCCTCATGGAGTGGCTGGAAAAAAAAATCTGGCCGCTGGAAGCCAGACTTACCGCTGAAGATGTATACTGGGGGACAATGCTGGCTATAGTTGAGATGATTAAATCTGGAACCACTTGTTTTGCCGATATGTATTTCTTCATGGATGAAGTCGCCCGAGCGGTCGCCCAGACAGGTATCAGAGCGGTTCTAGCGCGAGGCATGGTGGGAGTTGGACCGGAGAATGAACAGGCTATTACGGAAAGTCGTGCCCTGTTTAATAAGTGGAATGGATCAAGCAATGGCAGGATAAATGTTATCCTGGGACCTCATGCACCCTATACCTGTCCCCCGGATTATATGACTAAAGTAATGAGCCTGGCTGAGGAATTAAATATTGGTCTCCATATCCACTTGGCCGAGACCGCTGGGGAAGTGGCAGATAGTATAAAAGTGTATGGTCAAACCCCAGTTGCTCAGATGGAGAGTCTGGGACTCTTTGATCATCAGGTATTGGCGGCTCACTGCGTCCATCTTACCGAGCAGGATATAGAAATTCTGGCTAAACATCAGGTCGGTGTGGTTCATAATCCGGAGAGCAATATGAAATTGGCCAGTGGCATTGCCCCGGTTCCAGAGATGTTAAAAGCCGGTATTCCTGTAGCGCTGGGGACAGATGGTGCATCCAGCAATAACAACCTGGACATGCTCCAGGAACTGCGTACCTGTGCCCTATTACACAAGGTTAATACTATGGACCCCACCGTTCTGCCTGCTTACCAGGCATTACAGATGGCTACCACTAATGGTGCTAAAGCGCTGTGGCTTGATAAGCAAATCGGCCAACTGGCAAAGGGGAAAAAGGCAGATATTATCTTGTGCAAACTTGATCAAGCACACATGATACCGCGGTACGATCTGATCGCCAATCTAGTTTATTCTGGACAGGCTGCCGATGTGGATACAGTTGTTATTGATGGTAATATAATCATGCAGGATCGGATTATCAAAACATTGGATGAACAAGAAGTCTTGCGGCATTCTAAGCAAGCAGCAGAGCGATTAGTATCACCGAATTAAACGTCGCCGGAAGAAGGGAAGTAAATTATTCCATCCTTAAATAAATATACTAAACAAGAAATAAGTAATACCAAATATAACTATTTGGCATAGTAAGGTTCGGGGGGAAGGAAGAAGGCCTACCGGTATTGAATATGTATTAATTGGAGATATATTACCTATTGCTGGGCAAATATGCGATAATCACGATTTATTAATAAAGAATGGACGATAAAACTCATTTTTAATTGTTGATTTGATTCATGGTTATTATCAAAACAATTTAATAGCTCCGAGTTTAATCATCTACAGCTTTGCTATGATGAGAAACCATTGGGTTGACCTGGAAACGGGTTAGCCTCCCATTGCGGAAAGGAGCCTAAAAGTACACAGGGCCGGGATTGTAAGGATCTTGGTTACGGTGCTATTGGGTGAGTTTCGGCAATGTTTTTTTGTACATTCTTCCTGACTATCAAAACAATTTAATAGCTCCGAGTTTGATCATCTACAGCTTTGCTATGATGAGAAACCATTGGGTTAACCTGGAAACGGGTTAGCCTCCCATTGCGGAAAGGAGCCTAAAAGGACACATAACCGGGATTGTTATTATCTTGGTTATGGTGCTATTGGGTGAGGTTTGGCAATTTTTTTATGCATTCATACAGTATTCCACTGCTAATTGGTATAGAAATAGATTAATTTGAACATTTAAAAGAGAGGAGGTGTTATTATGGCAAACTATAAGGATATCATTGCTGGATGCAAAGAGACCAAAGGAGGAATAATTGAAGCATACCATGCTCTACAGAGCGAATTCAATTTTATCTCTCGCGAAGCACTTGTAGAAGCGGCTCATGCGTTTGGTATTTCAGAAGCACAGGCATATGGGGTGGCTACTTTCTATTCCTATTTGTCCGTCGAAAAAAGGGGCAAATATATAATTCGTATGTGCGAAAGCGCTCCCTGTCATGTAGCCGGAGCTGATGAAGTATTAAAGGCGATCGAGAGTCTGCTGGGAATAAAGGTCGGAGAAACGACTCCAGATGGCAAATTTACTTTGGAACTAACCGAGTGCGTGGGACAATGCCAGGCAACTCCAGTTATAACTGTTAATAGTGAACCAGTATTCAACGTAACTGCGAAAATTTTACCGCAGGTTCTAGCTGCCTATAAATAGAGAAAGGAGGGGATTGGATGTCAGAGGAAACTAGAGTTCTATTGGAATATGCCGATAAGATAAATCCAGAAAGTGCAGATGAATATGTTAAGGTCGGCGGATATGCTGGTTTAGAAAAAGCACGTAGAATGGAAATCAACGACCTGATTCAGGAAGTTAAGAGTTCCGGACTCAGAGGTCGTGGCGGAGCCGGATTTAACGCCGGTATGAAGTGGAGTTTTGTGCCCAAGAATGCCGAGATCAAATACGTAGTCTGCAATTTGGACGAAGGCGAGCCCGGTACGTATAAAGACCGGATCATCTGTGAGAAAAATGCCCAGGCTCTTTTAGAAGGCATGGCTATCTGTGGAACGGCCATTGGCTCTAATCAGGGCTATATTTATTGCCGGGGAGAATATCCCTTTACAGTTAAACTGCTTAAGAACGCCATTCAGAGCGCCAAAGAATTAGGGGCCTTAGGCGATTTCAATATCGAAGTCAGAATGGGCGCGGGAGCTTATGTATGTGGAGAAGAAACTGCCCTAATCGAATCTATCGAAGGGCATCGGGGAGAACCCAGATTTAAGCCACCTTTCCCAGGAGTCGCGGGACTTTGGGGAGTGCCTACCGTTGTAAATAATGTAGAGACCTTCGCATGTCTACCGTATATTCTCTCCAATGGGTCGGCTTGGTTTGCAGGGATCGGTGCAGCCAAATATCCGGGCACTAAAATAGTTACCCTAACTGGAGATGCAGTCAATACCACCTTCTTCGAGGTGCCAACTGATTATATACTGCGGGATGTAATCTACAAACTGGGCGGTGGAGTAAAAGGCGGCAAGAAATTAAAGGCAGTTCAGGTAGGAGGAACTTCGGGATCATTCATACCCGAACAGAATCTGGATACCCAGATAGATTTTGATTCCATGGGCGCCATCGGTGCAGCTTTAGGATCAGGTGCTGTTTTAGTATTGGACGAGACCCGTGATATCGTTGATATTGTAACTAGAATATCCAAGTTTTTTGAACATGAATCCTGTGGTAAATGTAATCCCTGTCGGGAAGGAACCTTCCGGTGCCGGGAAATAATGGAGAAGATCAACTCCGGCAAAGCCAGTCAAAAGGATATAGATAACCTATTATTATTAACCCGGGTAATGCAAAAAGCGGCCCTATGTGGTTTGGGACAGGCAGCTCCCTTCCCGATCCAATCAACGATCAAACATTTTGCTCACGAATATGCTCGGAAAATAGTTTAATTCTAAGGAAAGGAGGAAAAACGATGATAAAACTAACGATAAATGGAAAAGAAATACAAGTGCCCAAAGGGACAATGGTTCTGGATGCCTGTCAACAAGCGGGCGCTGATATCCCCACCCTGTGCTATGATCCTGATTTAAGATTAGCCGGATCATGCCGCATGTGTGTAGTCGAAGCCAAAGGTAGACCTAACCTGATGGCTGCCTGTGTAAGCCCGGCTGAAAACAACATGGTTATTGAAACGGAGAGTCCGGATGTAGTTGAGTCCAGGAAGATTATTCTGGAATTACTATTGGCTCGTCACAAACTGGAATGCCATACCTGCGAAAGAGACGGCAGCTGCAAACTGCAGGATTACTGTTACAGATATGGAGTTACCAATTCGCGCTATGCTGGCCAAGGACCGCATTTCGGAATGGAAGACCCCAATCCGTTTTTCAAAAGAGATTATGACAAGTGCATTATGTGCACCCGCTGTGTCCGCGTTTGTGATGAGATTACCGGTGCCCAGGCCATAAATGTTAAGGATCGTGGCCATCATGCTAAGATAGCTACCGTTTTTGACGGCAAGCTGGCTGATTCAAGCTGCGTATTTTGCGGCCAATGTGTAATGGTCTGCCCGGTAGGGGCCTTGACCAGTAAAGTATCAGCTGGCAAAGGTAAATCATATCAGACCAAAGACGTACTTACGACTTGTACCTACTGCGGCACCGGCTGTACTTTTGAATTGAATGTCAAGGACGACCATGTAGTAGGAGTAACCTCAGTAAGAGATTCGGAATTCAGTCCGGTTAATAAAGGCGCTCTGTGTGTAAAAGGACGCTTTGGATGGGATTTCATCGAATCCAAGGAAAGGCTCACGACCCCATTAATCCGTGAAAACGGAGAATTAAGGCCTGCTACCTGGGATGAAGCGCTGGATTATACCGCTAATAAGATTAAAGCCATAAAGGAAAAAGATGGACCTGATTCATTAGCTCTGTTTTCCTCAGCTAGAGCGACCAATGAGGAAAATTACCTGGCCCAGAAATTGTTCCGGGCGGCGATAGGTACCAATAACGTTGACCATTGTGCACGTCTCTGACACTCCGTAACTGTCGCCGGTCTGGGGGCAGCATTTGGTAGTGGTGCAATGACCAACTCTATTAATGAATTGGAAAAGGATGCCACGGCAATATTTTTAATAGGCACAAATACGACCGAAAATCATCCTGTAATAGGATATAAGATTAGAAAGAATGTTCGTGAAAATGGTGCCAAATTAGTGATAGCTGATCCAAGAAACATCGAACTCGGTCATATCGCTGATGTATATTTGCGTTTTAGACCAGGTACAGATGTGGCGCTGATAAACGGCATGATGAATGTTATAATCAGCGAAGGCTTGGAAGCCACAGATTTTATTAGCACTAGAACCGAGAGTTATGAACAAGTGGCTGAAGTGGTGAAAAAATATACCCCAGAATACGTTGCCGAAATATGTGGGGTAGATGCTGAAGATATTAGAAAAGCGGCCCGTATCTATGCAACCGCTGAAAGAGGTTCTATATGTTATGCGATGGGTCTTACCCAGCACAGCACCGGTACCGATAATGTAAAATCAATATGCAACCTGGCTCTTCTAACCGGGAATTTGGGCAAACCAGGCACCGGGGTAAATCCCCTGCGTGGACAGAATAATGTTCAGGGAGCATGTGATATGGGTGCATTACCAGTAGTGTATCCTGCTTATCAGGCGGTAACAAATGCTGAGGTCCGGGAGAAATTTGAAAAGGCCTGGGGAGTTCCACTGTCCCCGAATAATGGCTTAACCATTCCAGATGTAGTTGATAAAGCCCATCATGGGGAAATAAAAGGCTTGATGGTTTTCGGAGAGAATCCAATGGTCAGTGATCCCGATCTCCACCATGTTGCAGAGGCTCTTGATAACCTGGAGCTTCTGGTTGTAATTGATATATTCCTTACTGAAACAGCTATGAAGGCTGATGTTGTGTTACCGGGTGTTACTTTTGCAGAGAAAAATGGTACCTTTAGCAATACCGAGAGAAGGGTACAGAGAGTACGCCAGGCTGTTACTCCCAAAGGTGATGCACGCCCTGATTGGCAAATATTCTGTGAAATATCTAACCGTTTAGGATATCCGATGAACTATGGCTCACCGGAAGAGATATTTGCGGAAATTAGAACGGTAACGCCATCATATGCCGGTATTAGCTACCAACGCATTGAAAACACCGGTATTCACTGGCCCTGTCCTAATGAGGATCATCCCGGTACACCCATACTGCATGGGGAGAAGTTTAACCGGGGATTAGGTCTTTTCCACGCGATTGAATTTAAGGAAGCTTACGAACTTCCCGATGCCGAATATCCATTGATTCTATCGACTGGTCGTAGTCTGTTCCATTATCACACTGGTACTATGACCAGAAGATCCAGTGCGCTTAATGAATTCATGCCTGAGAACGAGGTCCAGGTAAATCCTGAGACGGCAGCTAGATTAAACATAGTTGATAATGAAATGGTGAAACTTATTACCCGTCGAGGTTACATCGAGGTTAAAACTCATATTACCGAGATGGTTCCAGATGGTGTTGTTTTCACCTTCTTCCATTTCAGCGAAGCTGCGGCCAATGTATTAACCCAAGCCAAATGTCTCGACCCGGTAGCCAAGATACCTGAGTATAAAGTATCAGCTGCCAGGATAGAAAAGATCTAAGTAGCATTATTCATAACAACAAATATACCGGGCAGTATCGTTACTGCCCGGTATTTCTTTGAAGCTAAATAGTTCGCATTCTCATTTATTTGTTAGACTCCACCTCGTTAAACTTAACTGCAAGAACAGTTTTGATATTATTATGCATACTAATATTTAAAAGGCTATTACCAGCAAAAAAGATTGAATAATTCTGTCTATTGTACAAGCAAGCCATGATACCCTCCAAGTGAATCCGTTAGTTCCATGAGCAAAAACCGTTGACACATTATGAAGAATAAATTATATTATAGGTTAGTAATGTATTGTTGAGTATTGTATGGTTGTGCATAATTTAATAAGATTATCATCCGCATTAATATCAGTTTATGTTCGCTTGTGTTGACTTCTGTTCATTAATGAACAGACTAGACCGTAACCAAACCTGCCTGCTCAGCAGTATCAGAAACCAACATGTGAGTCTTAACGTCCACTCCCTGGGGATGTCCGCATAACCGCACTACCGATGCGGCTGGCGGTCATCCCCATATTATTATCTGGGCAATTTAGTCTGTTTACCCTCTAACTTACCTAGTCAACGGCAGCAGTAAAATAACTCGTTCGAATACTAACATTTTCGGAGTTATGCATGATTATCATTTAATGGGAAGGAGGTAAAATAATCAGGTGTGGTTTCAGTATTGGACGCGACCTGTTACAGGGTTGATATTGTAACTGGAAGAACATGAATCATGTGGTAAATGCGCCCCTGTCGGTCAGGAACCTTCAGCTGCCGAGAGATAATGGAGAAGATTAATTCTGGTAAAGCAAACCAAAATGATATTGATAACATATTATTATTATCCCGCGTAATGCCAAAAGCAATCCTATGTAGTTTGGGGCAGGCAGCTCCCATACCAATCCAATCGACGATCAAACAATTTGCTCGCGAATATTTTAGAAAAATAGTTTAATTCTTTTAATTAATTAGAAGGAAAGGAGGAAAGACGATGATACAACTAACGATAAATGGCAGGGAAATACAAGTACCCAGAGGAACCATGGTTCTAGATGCCTGTAAACAGGCGGGTGCTGATGTCCCCACCCTGTGCTATGATCCTGATTTGAAATTAGCCGGATCATGCCGTATGTGTGTAGTGGAAGCCAAAGGGAGACCTAACCTGATGGCGGCCTGTGTAAGCCCGGCTGAAAATGGCATGGTTATTGAAACTGAAAGCCACGATGTAGTTGAAGCCCGAAAGATTATCCTGGAATTATTGCTGGCCCGTCACAAACTGGAGTGCCATACCTGCGAAAGAGATGGCAGTTGTAGACTGCAGAATTATTGCTACCGTTACAACGTAACCGATTCACGCTATGTAGGACAAGGCCCGCATTTTGGCATGGAAGACCCCAACCCCTTTATTAAAAGAGACTATGACAAATGTATAATGTGCACCCGTTGCGTTCGAGCCTGCGAAGAGATTACCGGCGCACAAGTTATCAATGTCAAAGACCGCGGTCACCATGCCAAGATTTCCACCGTATTCGACGGCAAACTGGCGGACTCGAACTGCGTATTCTGCGGACAATGCCTTATGGTCTGTCCGGTAGGAGCCCTAACTAGTAAAATATCAGCTGGCAAAGGCAGGTCATTTCAGACCAAGGGGGTACTTACTACCTGTACCTACTGCGGTACCGGCTGTACCTTTGAATTGAATGTCAAGGACGATCATGTGGTAGGTGTAACCTCAGTAAGAGATTTGGAATTCAGCCCGGTTAACAAAGGTGCACTATGTGTAAAAGGACGCTTCGGATGGGATTTCATTCATTCTCCGGAAAGGCTTACAACTCCTTTAATTAAAGAAAATGGGGAGTTTCGCCCGGCTTCCTGGGATGAAGCATTGAATCTTGCAGCGGAAAAACTCAAGGGTATGAAAGACAAATATGGAGCAGATAGCGTGGCAATGTTCTCCTCAGCGCGGGTTACTAACGAAGAAAACTATCTGGCCCAGAAGTTTGCCAGAGTTGTCCTGGGAACCAACAACATTGACCATTGCGCCAGCCTGTGCCATTCTTCCAGTGTAGCAGGCATGGGTGCAGCATTTGGCAGTGGGGCCATGACCAACACCATTAATGATATGGGCGAGGATGCCCGGGCAATTTTTGTCATAGGCAGCAACACAACCGAAAACCATCCGATCATCGGTTACAAAATAAAGCAGAATGTCCGCAAAAATGGGGCCAAATTAGTAGTAGCTGACCCACGTTGCACAGACCTGGCCACAATGGCCGATGTTAGTATGCAATTCCGACCCGGTACCGACGTGGCCCTGCTAAATGGCATGATGAATGTCATTATTACAGAAGGTCTTCTGGATAAGGAATTTATTGCGAACCGTACCGAAAATTTTGCAGCATTAAAGCAGATTTTAGAAAAATATACCCCCGAATATGTAGCGCCTATTACAGGTGTACCGGCCGCTGACATTAGAAAAGCGGCCCGGCTTTATGCCGAATCTAAAGCCAGTGCTATCTGCTATTCCATGGAACTAACCCCGCGCAGCACCGGAACCGACAATGTAAAATCAGTGTGCAATTTGGCCATGCTGACTGGAAATGTGGGAAGACCCGGAACGGGGGTCAATGCTTTGCTGGGACAGAACAATGTACAAGGAGCATATGATATGGGTTGTTTACCCATAGTATATCCTGCTTATCAGGCGGTAACTAATAACGAGATTCATGATAAGTTCAAAAAGGCCTGGGGTCTCACCCTGTCCGGTCAAAATGGCTTAACCGCTGCGCAAACCATTAATGCCGCCCGTGCAGGCCAGATTAAGGGCCTGTTTGTGCTGGGAGAAAACCCGATAGTTAGCGATCTGGATATTCAGCATGGGGAAGAATCTCTGGAAAAACTGGAATGCCTGATAGTACAGGACATCTTCCTGACAGAAATCGCGCAAAAGGCGGATATAGTTTTCCCCGGGCTCTCCTTTGCTGAAAAAGAGGGAACCTTCACCAGTACCGAACGTCGGGTTCAACTAGTACGCAAAGCAGTCAGCGGACCAGGTGAAGCGCAGGATGACTGGCGGATATTATGTGAGTTAGCTACTAGAATGGGATACCCCATGTGCTATGCCAATGCCGAGGAGATCTTCGAAGAAATGCGATTACTCACGCCTTCCTATGCTGGCATGAGCTACGCTAGATTGCAAGGTTCAGGTCTTCATTGGCCCTGTCCAACTGAAGGCCATCCTGGAACCCCCATTCTGCACCAAGATAAGTTTAGCCGCGGCTTGGGTCTATTCCATGCCATTGAATTTAAAGAACCGGTTGAATTGCCCGACCAGTAATATTAAAGGAAAAGATGGGGCGATAGATATAAGGCCTTTTATCATCGATGATATCATGTGTCAAGGGGACGGTTCTCCTGACACCGCTTTAAGATCTTCGAATGGTGTCAGGAGAACCGTCCCCTTGACACATGATATTTAATAGGAAGGAGGTTATAGCATGGCAAATTACAAGGATATCATTGTCGGTTGTAAAAACCAAAAGGGCGGCATCATTGAAGCCTTCCATGCCCTGCAGAACGAATTCAATTATATTCCTCACGAAGCGCTGGTTGAAGCAGCACGGGTATTCGGTATTTCCGAGGCACAGGCTTATGGAGTGGCGACCTTTTATTCCTATTTGTCCGTTGAAAAGCGCGGCAAATATATTATCCGTATGTGTGAAAGCGCCCCCTGTCATGTGGCTGGAGCTGATGAATTATTAAAAGCTTTAGAGAGCCAACTGGGTATTAAAGTCGGTGAAACTACTTCAGATGGCAAATTTACTTTGGAACTGACAGAGTGTGTGGGACAGTGTCAGGCAACTCCAGTTATAACGGTTAATAGTGAGCCAGTGTTCAACGTAACTACAAAAATATTACCGCAGGTTCTAGCTGCCTACAAATAAACAGAAAGGAGGGGATTAGATGGCTGAGGAAATGCGAGTCCTATTAGAATATGCTGACAAAATAAATCCAGAAAGTGCGGATGAATATGTCAAGGTCGGTGGATATGTCGGTTTAGAAAAAGCACGGAAAATGGAAATTAACGATTTGATACAGGAAGTTAAGAGTTCCGGGCTCAGAGGCCGTGGCGGAGCAGGTTTTAATGCCGGTATGAAGTGGAGCTTTGTGCCTAAGAACGCCGAGATCAAATACGTAGTCTGTAATTTGGACGAAGGTGAGCCCGGTACATATAAAGACCGGATCATCTGCGAGAAGAATGCCCAGGCTCTGTTGGAAGGTATGGCTATCTGTGGAAGGGCCATTGGCTCTAGTCAGGGCTATATTTATTGCCGGGGAGAATATCCATTTATAGTTAAACTGCTAAAAAACGCCATACAGAGCGCACAAGAATTAGGAACCTTAGGAGATTTCAATATCGAAGTAAGAATGGGTGCGGGAGCTTATGTTTGTGGAGAGGAAACCGCCCTTATCGAATCTATCGAAGGGCACCGGGGAGAACCCCGATTTAAGCCACCGTTTCCAGGAGTGGCCGGACTTTGGGGGGTGCCCACAGTTGTAAATAATGTGGAGACCTTTGCCTGTCTGCCGTATATTCTGACTAACGGTGCGGCCTGGTTTGCCGGCATCGGTGCAGCCAAATATCCGGGCACAAAAATAGTTACCCTGACTGGAGATGCAGTCAATACAACCTTCTTCGAGGTGCCTACTGATTATATCCTGCGGGATGTAATTTACAAACTGGGCGGTGGAGTAAAAGGCGGCAAGAAATTGAAGGCAGTTCAGGTAGGAGGAACTTCGGGATCATTCATACCCGAACAGAATCTGGACACCCCGATAGACTTTGATTCAATGGGCGCCATCGGGGCAGCCTTAGGATCCGGAGCGGTTTTAGTATTGGACGAGACCCGTGACATCGTTGATATTGTAACCAGAATATCCAAGTTTTTTGAACATGAATCATGTGGTAAATGCAACCCCTGTCGGGAAGGAACCTTCCGTTGCAGAGAGATAATGGAGAAGATCAACTCTGGCAAAGGCAGTCAAAAGGATATAGATAACATATTATTATTAACCCGCGTCATGCAAAAAGCGGCATTATGTGGTTTGGGACAGGCAGCTCCCTTCCCGATCCAATCGACGATCAAACATTTTGCTCACGAATATGCCAGAAAAATAGTTTAATTCTTTTGAATTTTATTAATTTTTAGGAAAGGAGGAAAAACGATGATAAAACTAACGGTAAATGGCCGAGAAATACAGGTGCCGAAAGGGACAATGGTTCTGGATGCCTGCCAACAGGCGGGTGCTGATGTCCCCACCCTGTGCTATGATCCGGATTTAAAACTAGCCGGATCATGCCGTATGTGTGTAGTGGAAGCCAAAGGGAGACCTAACCTGATGGCGGCTTGTGTAAGCCCGGCTGAAAATGGCATGGTTATTGAAACAGAAAGTCCGGATGTGGTTGAATCCCGAAAAATAATCCTGGAATTATTACTGGCCCGCCATAAACTGGAATGCCATACCTGCGAAAAAGACGGCAGCTGCAAGCTGCAGGATTATTGCTACCGTTACGGAGTAACCGATTCGCGCTATGCCGGCCAGGGACCACATTTTGGCATGGAAGATCCCAACCCGTTTTTCAAGCGAGATTATGATAAATGTATCATGTGTACCAGGTGTGTACGGGTTTGTGATGAAATCACCGGAGCTCAGGCCATAAATGTTAAACATCGCGGACATCATGCCAAGATAGCTACCGTTTTTGACGGCAGGCTGGCTGATTCAAGCTGCGTTTTTTGCGGCCAATGTGTAATGGTCTGCCCGGTAGGAGCCTTGACCAGCAAGGTATCAACCGGCAAAGGCAAATCCTATCAGACTAAGGATGTTCTTACTACTTGTACCTACTGCGGAACCGGTTGTACGTTTGAATTGAACGTCAAGGACGACCATGTGGTAGGGGTTACCTCAGTAAGAGATTCAGAATTAAGCCCGGTTAATAAAGGCGCTCTGTGTGTAAAAGGACGCTTTGGCTGGGATTTCATTGAATCTCCTGAGAGGCTCACGACCCCATTAATTCGCGAAAATGGAGAATTGCGGCCTGCTTCCTGGGACGAAGCTCTGGAGTATGCTGCTAATAAAATCAAAGCCATAAAAGAAAAAGATGGCCCGGATGCACTGGCCCTGTTCTCTTCGGCGCGTGCTACCAATGAAGAGAATTATCTGGCTCAGAAATTATTCCGAGCGGCGATAGGAACTAACAATGTTGATCATTGTGCCCGCCTCTGACACTCTGTAACTGTCGCCGGTCTGGGGGCAGCATTTGGTAGTGGCGCCATGACCAACTCCATAAATGAACTAGAACAGGATGCCACCGCAATTTTCATAATAGGTACTAATACGACTGATAATCATCCTATAATAGGATATAAAATCAGGAAAAATGTACGTTTTAATGGTGCTAAACTAATAGTGGCTGATCCAAGAAAAATTGAACTGAGCAATATAGCTGATGTGGATTTACGCTTTAGGCCCGGTACCGATGTAGCGCTGGTAAATGCCATGATGAACGTTATTATCACTGAGGGTCTTGAGGACCAAGACTTTATAGCCAATAGAACCGAAAACTACGAGGAATTAGTCAAAGTAGTAGAAAAATATCCTCCGGAATTGGTCGCCCAAATATGTGGGGTGGACGCTGAAGACATTAGAAAAGCGGCTCGTATTTATGCCACTGCTGCGAGAGGCTCCATATGTTATGCTATGGGATTGACCCAGCACAGTACTGGGACCGATAATGTAAAAACCATGTGTAATCTGGCTCTTCTAACCGGGAACCTAGGCAAGCCAGGGACCGGGGTAAATCCCCTGCGCGGACAGAACAACGTGCAGGGAGCCTGTGATATGGGGGCACTGCCAGTAACTTATCCTGCTTACCAGCAAGTAACCAACCCCGAGGTTCGCGAGAAATTCGAAAAATTCTGGGGCGTTCCTCTATCCCCGAATAACGGCTTGACCATTCCTGATGTGGTTGATAAAGCTCACCATGGAGAAATCAAAGGCTTGATGGTTTTCGGAGAGAATCCCATGGTCAGTGATCCGGATCTTCATCATGTGGGCGAGGCCATGGATAATCTGGAGCTTTTGATCGTACAGGATATATTCCTAACCGAAACCGCCATGAGGGCCCATGTAGTGTTTCCAGGTGTAACCTTTGCCGAAAAGAATGGTACTTTTAGCAATACCGAGAGAAGGGTCCAGCGAGTACGCCAGGCGATTACCCCCAAAGGGGATGCACGCCCCGATTGGCAGATCCTTTGTGACCTATCTAACCGTTTAGGATATCCGATGAATTACAGCTCACCGGAAGAAATATTTGAAGAAATTAAAACAGTAACGCCATCGTATGCCGGGCTCAGCTATCAACGTATTGACAAGACAGGTATACCCTGGCCTTGCCCCACCGCTGATCATCCCGGAACGCCCATCCTGCATGGGGAGAAATTTAGCCGGGGATTGGGTCTTTTCCATGCGATTGAGTTTAAGGAAGCGTATGAACTTCCTGATGCTGAATACCCATTAATCCTGTCGACTGGTCGTAGTCTGTTCCATTATCACACTGGTACAATGACCAGAAGGTCCAGTTCTCTTAATGAATTCGTACCGTCCAACGAGGTACAGGTGAATCCTGAGACGGCAGCTAGATTAAACATAGTTGATAATGAAATGGTGAAACTTATTACCCGTCGAGGTTACATCGAGGTTAAAACACATATTACCGAGATGGTTCCAGATGGTGTTGTTTTCACCTTCTTCCATTTCAGTGAGGCTGCTGCCAACGTTTTAACCCAAGCCAAATGTCTCGACCCGGTAGCCAAGATACCTGAGTATAAGGTATCCGCCGCCAGGATTGAAAAAATCTAGTATAACCTGATAATCACGCAAAAATACCGGGTAGTTTTAAGTACTACCCGGTATTTTTCATTTACGGTGCAAGGCACCTAACTTTCTAACTTATTTATTATTAATCCCAAAGCAGATTTTAGCTATTCCTGCCAAGGGGACGTTTTGTTTGGCAGGTGTCAAGGGGACGGGGTTATTAAATTAAACCTTAACCGCTTAAAACTCAGCCTAAAGAGAGTAGAACAAGTCACCTTGGTCTACCGTCCCCATGCCTCCTCCTCTTTACAGGTTATTAGTCATTGTCGTGGCTGTTATAGCCTTTTTCCTGTGCGAGCATATCCAAATAGACAGTTTCGATATTAGCAATAAATAGATCGGCTCTATTACCTTTCTGACGTTCATCAAAGGACTTAATATAACCTTTGCATTCATCACAGGTGTAAATCTGATAAGCCATATCATTCTCGATCGACAAGTATTGGATTGAGTGCGGATTATCATTGCCACAGTGTACACAATACACGTTGCGGGTTTCCCATTCGGTAAAACAGCGGTCGCAGAACATATAACGCCGACCGTCGGCAGCCCGGATGCGGCTGAAGTGTGACTTGGTCCCACAGAAAGGGCAGATGGTGGCGATGTCCCAGACATTAAATCCTGCCTCGGAAATCGTGCTTTGATAAGGAGCGGCCCACATTCTTATAAAGGGACGCAGGGCGTGATCTACCGTAAATATTAACAGTTCTACCGGAATGTCTAAACTGACAGATAATTGGGAGAAATAGTCTTGATCTTCCTCTAATAGTTTGACAGGCAGAAGATTGAAGTCTAACTGGTCCTCTTTGGCAGTAATCTTGTCAATAACAGTGGCAATCTCTGGTCGATTAGCTTTTATAAGCTGCAGCAGGTCCAAATACAGTTCTTTATACTGGTTGGATTCTAATACAAAATCCGTTGATTGCATTACCGGTTTTATTGTGGTGGATAAAGTTTTCAGAATGTCTATTTCTAGTGGAGTATAAGCTTTTTTCAATTTTATTTGTTGTTCATTCTGCCATGACTCCAGAGTCTTGAAAAAATCAATATAACCATCTGGCAGACTAACCGGTACCTGTCTTTTCATTCTTGTTGCACCTCTTTAATCAAACAAGGGGAGTTAAACTCCCCTTGTTTTAAATTATACATTTGTAACGATAATTATTCAGCTTCTGACTTATCACCATAGGTTTCTTTGTACCATATGGCATGGTGATGTTGGGCCCAATCAGCTCTAACTGTGCCTTTCCACATACCCCAGAAGGATTCTCCTGAACCAGGATGGAAGGAACCCAGATAACCATGCATACACACCATAACGGTAGAGAATATCATAGCTAAATCGTGTACCGGATAAGAGAATCTTACCAGGCCAGCCGGAAATATGGATGGAAACCACATAATATAACCGCTGAAGACCAGCAGTATTACCATGGTCGGGGTTACCATCGAGTTGCCTTTTTCACCGCCGTTGAATCTGGTCTGAGGTGGTACTTTTACCTTGAACCCCAGGAATTCAAAGGGGAATATGGCAATAAACATAAGGTCATTTACGCCAAAACGTAGCAAATCCTTAATCCAGGCGATTAAGCCTTTAAAACCGAAAACTGTACCGAAGACTAACATGAGGGTCATGCCGACAGCGGCAATACGGTGAACCAAACCAGCTCCCCGGTATCCGCCGAAGATGGTTGCCAGCCAGTCTACACCGCCTAGGAATAAAGCTAGACCTGTAAAGAGACATAGCAGAAAGGTCACGGTATGACCCCAATGGGTGATGCGGGCTACAGCATTAAATCTTTCTACGCGTGGCACATCGTCACGATATTCAGGAATCCATTGCATTACTCATGACCTCCTTCCGTGTGGTTTCCACCTTTACTGGCTAACATTCTGGTGGTTACAAAGCTTATGGCAGATCCTGCCAAAGCTATTGGAATAAGCCAACCCGCATAGGGCTGTACCCAATCCTGCCATACCCAGGTATTGGCAGATACTTTAGGATCAACCGGCAAGCCGAATTTGTCAGGGGTATCAGTTAAAACATAAATCTTATTGGTGCCGCTGCCCAGTTCTACCTTGCCATAAACAGTAGCCCGGGGGAAGCCATTGGCTCGCAGGAATTTAGCCTTTGCTTCGGCAACTGCCAGCAATTCATCCCGGAAACCAAATGTTAAGGCTCCAGTGGGACAAGTTCTGGTGCAGGCCGGCGTGAGACCCTCTCCCACCCGTTCATAACAAAGGGTACACTTGGTAACGGTATCAGTGTGTTTCCGATACTTGGGTATCCCAAAGGGACACGCATAGGTGCAATACTGACAGCCGATGCACTTCTCTTCATCATGGAAGGTTGCGCCCCACTCTAATTTAGTATAAGCACCCTTGGGACATACTTTCATACATTCGGGATCAATACAATGCATACACTGATACTTAAGGAAGTTCCAACGCACTCCATCTACTGGATCATCGTGCTCGTTAAAGCGCATCACCGTGAAGGTGTTACCATTGGTATCTCCACCATGGGTATCATAGTTGCCCTTGAACGGTTCGATTACTGCCGGCAATTGGTTTGAATCTTTACAAGCATTCAAACAGCCCCGGCATGCAGTACATTTACTAACGTCATATAAATTAGTCATTAATCTTGCCATACTTAAGCCCTCCTTATATCGCAAAGCCAGGCTTTGTATTCGGGTATCATCGTATTGGCATCGCCAACATGCGGAGTCAGGCGGTTAGCCGGATCGCCGGTAGCGTAGCCTTTGAATCCATACTGCCACAGAGCGCCGACCAAATGTTGTTCCTTACCATCAATTATATATGGCTTTATCCGTTTGGTTACACAGGCTACTGCCTCAATATCACCGCGAGTAGTAGAGACCATAACTTTGTCACCGTTTTTAATTTCGCGCAGGCGTCCCAGTTCTTCACTGATTTCCACGAACATGTTAGGCATTAGTTCGGCCAGCCATGGCAGGTTGCGGGTAAGAGCTCCGGTCTGCCAGTGTTCAACTACCCGGTAAGTGGTGCCGATAAACGGATATTTATCAGTTGTACCCAGTTTGTCAGGTTCCCAGATCTTGGTGGCTGGATTTACCGCTTGGGAGTTCATCATATTCTTAACCGGACTTTCCCAAGGCTCATAATGTTCGGGGAAGGGACCTTCCTTGAAAGAAGCCTTGGCGGCAAAGAAACAACCTGTACCCTCAGGTCTCATCAGGAAAGGTACGGCTTTATCGGGGGGTGAGGTCTTGACGCAGTCACAAACATCGTCACCCACCCAGCTGCCTACGACTTCAGGTTTAAGAGGATCAGAGATCTTGGTTGCATCCCAGTGAATCAATACTCGGTCGTCATCACCTGGCCATGGAGTTACACCGTCAGGCTGGACGGAACAACGGTTATAAACGATACGCCGGTTGACAGGCCAGCACCAGCCCCAGTTGGAGAATAGGCCTAAACCGGTTTTGGAATTATCCTTATTGTCGCGATGCATAGGTTTATAATCCAGAGAGCCATCAGCTTTAGAAGCCATCTGTCCACAATAGACCCATACTCCGCAGGCCGTGCTGCCATCATCTTTTAGTGCGCCAAAACCAGCAGCAATAGGTTTCTTGTCAGCAACGGTATATCCACTGAGTTCCTTGCCAACCAGAATTGGTTCGGGTTCTTCGCCGTGGCCGTAGCCCCAAGTCATCTTGGTAAGAGGTTCATCCTGAGGCTTGGTGCTGCCTTTATAGAGTCCCTGAACCTTCTTGGCTATTTCGTCAATGATCCAGAGGTCAGATTTGGATTCACCCAGCGGTTCCGCACCTTTCCAGCGATATTGTACCCAACGTCCGGTCTGGGCTGCAGTACCTTCTTTTTCATAAACGGCACAAGCCGGCAGGAAGAATACTTCGGTCTGAATATCCTTGGGAGTAATTTTCTCCATGTGGTGAGTGCCGCCATGCGGTCTTTCCCAGCCTGCATAGGTCCAGAATTCAGCCGTCTCATTAAGCCACAGATCAACGCTGACCATCCATTTTAATTTGGTCATTGCGGTCTGCTCTTTATTAGCATTAGGTCCGCCTACTACAGGGTTGGAGCCCATGACAAACAAACCGTCAATTTCGCCTTTATGCATAGCTTCAAACATCGCGATATGAGAGTAGTTCTTAGCTGCATCGCGTTTGGGCAGATAATGATAAGCGAAATCATTGTCTGGTGTACAGGCATCGCCCCACCAGGCTTTGAGCATGCTTACTACCCACTTGGAGGTATTAACTTTGAAGCCGGAATTCGGGATACCCGCGGTAACTGCGGCCCGGAATTCCGCCATTGAAGCAGCGGGAAGCTTGGCTGCTCCCGGGGTGACTGCCTTCACAAAATTGAGCAGATCTTTATTGGCAGCGTTGCTAATCGGGCTGTCGATATAGCCAGGAATAATATGGAACAACAGAGCCATGTCAGTGGCTCCTTGTACGTTGTTCTCACCCCGCAGGGCGTTGATTCCGCCGCCGGGACGGCCCATATTGCCCAGTAATAACTGAACATTGGCGAAAGACTTAACATTCTGGCTGCCTACCGTGTGCTGGGTTATACCCATGGCGTAATTTATGCAACCCGTTTTATTGGGAGCTGAGGTGCTGCAGAACAGCTTCAAGACTTCCAAATACTTGGCTTTGGGAGTACCGGTGATCTTGACCACGGTATCGATGTCATAGCGCGAATAATGTTTGGCCATGAGTTGGAATGCACACCGGGGATTGGTCAAGGTAGGATCTTTCAGTATGGTAGTACCGTCAGCATCGTACTGATAGTCCCAGGTTGTATTGTTATAGCTGCGTTTGGCGGCATCGTAGCCGGAGAATATTCCGTCTTTGAAATCGTAGCCATCGGCAATTAACTATGAAGCATTGGTATATGCCATCACATACTCTTTATGATAAAGGTTATTCTGAATGATATAGTTTACCATTCCGCCCAAGAAGGCGATGTCAGTTCCAGGGCGCATTGGTGCATAGAGGTCAGCTATAACCGAGGTACGGGTATAACGGGGATCTACATGGATAATCTTGGCACCTCGAACCCGCCGGGCTTCAGCCAGCCACTTGATGCCGATGGGATGGTTCTCGGCCATGTTACTGCCCATAATCAGAGCCACATCGGTATTTTTCATGTCTACCATATGATTGGTCATGACACCCCGTCCAAATGCTGGTGACAAACCTGCCACCGTAGCGGAGTGTCAGATACGGGCCTGAGTTTCAAGATAGACCAGTCCCATAGAACGTGCCAGTTTGCTCCACAGGTAAGCCTCTTCATTATCCAGGCCAGAGCCTCCCAACGAGGCTATTTTTTCGGTGCGGTTTACAATAATTTCACTGCCATCCGCAATTTTTTCTTTATGGATGAAGCTGCTGTCACGGGTTTCTTTTACTTTCTCAGCAATCTTTTCGATCATCCATTCCCAATCTTTTTCTTCCCATTTGTCACTTCCCGGTGCGCGGTACAGAGGTTTGGTAGCGCGCTTGGGATTAGGCATCTGTTTTCCGGTTTCCTCATCGTAAATCTCTCTCAGGTTGAACATAGCGGCACCTTTGGCACAGGCATTACCGCGGTTGATGGGATTGTCAGGATCACCCTCAACACTGAGGAGTTTGACAAAATTGCCAGCCGCATCCCGTTCTGAATAAACCAAAAGCCCACAGCCCGAAGCACAATATGGACAAATTGTGGGTATGCCTTTAACGTTTTTAATCCGCAAAGTTTTAACTGCAGCTGATGCCGGTTTCAGATCAAAACCCAAATCTGCAACAGCCAGAGCTGCTGCGCTGGCACCGGTTACCTTGAAGAACTGTCTACGGGTAACCTTCATATAAATAACACTCTCCTTTCCCCTATGAAATACTCCAGAAATATCACTAACCTAGTATAACACCCTCTAAATAAATGGAACACATGAATTTTTGCATTATAGTTATCGGTTATAACAAAAAACTACAAATTACCAAAATCTTTGCCATTAGATACCGATATCTAGGCATAAAATCGACACATTCCCCAAATATTTACCACCTCCGTATGGGGATACTAAAAATATTTATTGCACCTTACACGTTCAAGTAAGGCCCAATGACTTAGAAATCTAGCCACTACCAGTGAAATCATGGCAATTGCTCATCCAAAGAATAGTTCGACAAATAAAGTAAAATCCCTGCCAATATATCATAGCAAGGATTTATATAGCTTAAAGTTATGAAAAGAATATCAAATGATTATTAAATATTGGATATTAAATTCTAGTTTCGTTCATACATTATCATACCTGACTGATCCAGTTCATAACCGCCGAAGGCCATAACCCGGGCTCTAAACAGAGGACTGTGAATAGCTTCCAGCAGGGCTTCGAGCTGCTGCTTGCTCAAAAGGTCCGTTAAAATACACAGATCATATCGTTCTACCTCAATAGGAATGAAATCCAGATTCATAACCTTGGCACTGGCATAAATGGCCATACCGGTATCACAGGCATCATTCTTAATAGAAGATGCTACTGCCAAATGAGTATATTCCTCCCGGTTATAACCGTTAATTTCCTGGGTGTTAATATTTTCCCGACTAAGCAGGTAATCCAGCAGTAATCTGGTTCCAGCTCCTCTTTGACGATTAATATAGCGGACATCCGGGCGGGATAGATCCTGTATACCGCGAATATGCAGGGGATTACCCTTTTTTACAACTAAACCTTGCTGGCGCTTGACTAGATTTATAAGAAGTACCTTTTCATTAGGCAGATATTTATCGAGATAGCTTACATTATATTCACCGGTGTTATAGTCAAGAAGATGAATTCCAGCGCAGTGGGTTTCGCGCCGGTGGAGAGACATTATTCCCCCCATACTGCCTACATTGGTGGAAACAAGACGTATCCCCTGTTCCTTCATTAATACATCAATTAGAAAGTCTATGGACATATCATGACTGCCCAGACACACCAGGGTATGGTCAATGACCCTGGGGGAGCGGCTCAGAGCAACTTGACAAAGGGCTCCTGCCTCCAGTCCTTCACTCCCTCTGGGAATGTGAACAACTCCGTCGGATTTTACCAGGATACTGCTCAACCCAGCACCTCTGTTAAGAGGGTATGCCACAGGATGGTCAGATATTCTTGCGATGTTAACATTTACAAATTCGTCAACTCCTGAATGAGAGGGCAGTTTTCTAGCTATGGTACATTCCATGGTAGGAGGATCTGACAGCTGTTTGGCCATTTTTTTGTATAGAATGGGACGGGCAAATAGGGTGAAAATGAGTTGAGCAGATATAGGGTAGCCGGGGACACCAATAACCGGCTTATTATTAATTATACCCAGGATAGCGGGCTTACCAGGCCTGGTGGCCAGGCCATGCACAATCAGGTGACCCAGTTCCTGGACGATGGAGGAGGTATAATCCTCGCGGCCCGCGGAAGAACCAGAACAGACAATAATCAGATCTGCTACCTTCTCGGCTTCTACCACAGCCTGGCGAATTAATTCTTTATCATCTATAACAATACTATGGCGCATGGGTTCCGCCCCCCACTCCTGGCAGAGAGCAGCCAGCATGCGGCTGTTAGATTCAACGATTTCTCCCGGAGCCATGTTCTCATAGCCCGACTCTACCAGTTCTGTCCCGGTTGGAATAATGGCTACGATAGGTTTTTTGATCACTTGCAGCCGTTCAATGGAAGCAGTGCGAAATGAAGCCAGTTCGTACGGTCCAACGGGGGTAAGGCTGGGGACGATCATATCCTGTTCAACCAGGTCTTCGCCGACGGAGCGGATATGCTGCCAGGGTACCGCAGGTTTGATTATCTGTACGTGCGCATCGAAAAAGTTCACGTCTTCTATCATTATTACGGCATCGTATTCCATAGGGACATAATCACCGGTATCCACCACTAATATATCCTTAAGGGGTATATTTACTGGATTCACCTCAGTGGCATGATAAGTAGCTGCCGCCTGGACCGCAATACCGTCCATGGCGGAGGCCATATAATGAGGAGAAGATCTGAGAGCTAAGACTGGTTCAGCAGTCCATCTACCCAATGAACTAAGTACGTCAATTTCTTCGCTTTCCCAGTGGAACCAATTGCAGTCCTGGAGATGTTGCATAAACAGTGCTGATGCTTTTTCCAAAGGCATATTCTCTATATAAATGTTTCTAGCCAAATCTATCCCTCCTAATAGTCGTCATATTCAATTTTTCATGCCAGTTTGTATAATATCTTCTTTTAAGTATAATTGATATTAAAACAAAATGAAAACGGGATGGGAGGACGCCATGCCAGAGTTCCTTAAAGTATTAACCTATCAAAATGCCCGTCAGTTGATAATAGACCATTTTCCCGCTCGAGAAATTGAGTGCTTGCCCCTGGAAAATTGCAATAATAGAGTCCTGGCTCAGGAGCTGACCAGTCCGGAGGACATGCCTCCTTTTAATCGCTCCACCGTTGACGGCTATGCGGTTAGTGCGGAGGATACATTTGGGAGCAGTGAGTCGCTGCCAGGTATGCTGGACTATACTGGTTCTGTACAGATGGGCCGAGAACCGCAGTTTGCTATTGCTAATGGCCAATGTGCCTGGATTCCTACCGGTGGAATGCTCCCCATAGGCAGTAATGCCGCTATAATGGTTGAATATACTGAAAAATTAGGTGAGGATACCATATTAGTATCTCGTCCGGTAGCACCCGGAGAAAATGTAATGCTCAAAGGAGAGGACATTAAGCAAGGGTCGACAATTTTCCGCAGTGGTAAAATTTTAAAAGCTCAGGATATTGGACTGCTGTCATCTTTGGGGATTGATCAAGTCCCAGTTTTTAGACCTTATCATATCGGAATATTATCGACGGGCGATGAAATCATTCCTCTAAACCAGGTTCCAGTGATTGGGCAGGTTAGAGATGTGAACTCATACTCAATAGCAGCTGCCCTGGAATCCTGTGGGGCGTTGCCGCAACGTTATCCACTGGTGGAAGATGACATAGCTTCCTTGCATCAGGCGGTGGATAAAGCTTTGGGTGAGAATGATGTGGTGATAATGTCAGGAGGGAGTTCAGTTGGGGTTGCGGACTACTCGGTGGAAGTTATGCTGTCCTTCCCTGATTCGGAGATGCTCTTTCATGGTATCGCGGTAAAACCAGGCAAACCGACCATAGGGGTAAGAGTAGGAAAGAAGTTGATTATAGGGTTGCCGGGCCATCCAGTTTCTGCCTTAATGGTCTTTAATATTCTCTGCGCTTCAATAATAAGTCCTCATTTGGTACGGCAAGTTGATGCCCAAATTACCATAAATGTAGCCTCTCAGCCAGGCAGAGATGACTTCTGCCCTGTGCAGTTGGAGGAAGAGTTGGATGGCCGCAAGGCAAAACCGCTGCTGGGCAAGTCAGGTTTAATGAGCATACTAGCTCAGGCAGATGGATATGTCCATATACCTTACGAAAAACAGGGGATCAGAGCAGGGGACATGGTTAAAGTAAATCTGTTTTAAATAGAGACGGTTCCAATGTCAAGGGGACGGGGTTGTTGACACGCTCATTACAGCTGAGTGTGTCAACAACCCCGTCCCCTTGACATTGGAACCGTCACCTATCTCCCCTTGACAATTAGTAACAACCAATAAGAGGTGTGACGGGGGACAGTTCTATTGTTGCGCTATTTTCAGACGGCCCCTTGTGACAAAGTGTGACAAACACTTGACGGCCAAATGACACACGCCCTTGACAATTCTTCTGGGCAAAATCAAGAATTTCGCGTATATATTCTTAAGGCTCAGTCATCACTTATCCACTGATGGCTGAGCCCTTTAGCGCAAAACTTCCTATTGAACCCTTTGCGAACCGTCCCAATTTACGAAAAAAGTCCGCGAAGATCATAATAGTCCGCGTACGTCAGCGTCTATCGTTCTCCGGTCTATTATCCCTTTAATTCCTCGAGCAGCGAGCTGACCAGTTCTTGGCGGAACTCGCCTATGCGTTCGAAATCCATAGCCGGTACATAGTTGGTTTCCAGCTCATCATGCAGGTTTTTGGCAACCTGAATGAAACCTATAGCTTCCTGCAGTCCTTTTTGAAAACGCTCCTTGGCCTGCAGCAATTGTTCTTCATGGGAACTGTGGGCGGACAAGTCCAAAAATTGGTCAAAGTCCAACATGCGTTTATATTTGCGAGCTGATAAATATTTTTCATAATCTACAATATGGCTGCTGATATCAAGAATGACAGTTTTGGTATCAGGCAGAATTATCAGATCCAAATTAGTCGGATCAAAGGGACAATGATATATTTCACTGTAGATGTTGTTCAGCCTTAACATAGCTTCTATATGTTTGAAAAGATCTTTAACACCTGACCCCGGACTCCCTTTTACCGCAAAAACTGCATAATTCTTTTCCACCAGACTATCCACCTGACTGACAATTCCCTCAGGAGTCAACGCAGCGGCGAAGAGGTGGCGGGCCGGACGGTTGGATTTGGGCGCATGGGCAATGAAATCTTCGGCCAGAGCAATTATATTACGGTTTACCGCGGTAGAATTATCCGCCTCCGGGTAGTAAGAACTCCATTCCCACCAAGCAGATTGAGCTTCCTTGAGACGGTTATAGGCTCGGCGGAAAAATAGACCTATCTGCCCCGTAAACAGGACAATATCTTTCTTATTGCTAATAATCTTTTTTGCATCCCAGAAATCGCCCATGTTTATAATGTAATCCACAGCACCTGGGTAACGGGGATCAACTATATGGGGAGCAGTTCCATCCACCATACATATTAGCCCATCACCAGCCACTATCCCATCCAAGGAATTATTGTCTGATGAACACCAGTGGTATTCGATATCAATCCCATTGCCGCTCAATTCGCTGGCGATTGCTTTCATAAAGGAAGATTTGCCTACTCCAGGACCTCCTTTTAATATGATTTTCTTATGGCTATCGTGAGGTACGATATGGTCATAAAAAGAATGGAAACCATAACAGGTGTTTCCGCCCGGGTACATATGTCTTATTTTTGCCACACAGTCCACCTCCAAGCTATTTTAACAGAGTAATGATTCTATAATCTATATGTGGATGGTACACCAAATCCTACAGGTATATTTTGGTAGTCATTTACAAGTGACACAGGAGAACAGTCCCCTTGTGTCTAAATGCCGCTTGTATTTTGAGGATAAAAAAACCAGGCGAAAGCAGCTAATTTCGCCTGGTAATCATGATTAAGGTTGAAATTCAATCATTGTTTTCTTTCGGGTTAAATCCAGCCTTTTGCAGGGTGATTTTCATTTGATCTTTTAGCTCATCAACATATAAACGATAGAGTTGGGCCTGCTCAGCTTGTTCTTCGGTTGAAAGTCCTGCGCTTACTTTCTTTTTGGCAAGTTCATTTATACGCAGTTTAAGTTCTTCTTGCGTTGCCCTCATCTCCTTTAAGTAATTGGGACAGGGGGACGGGTCCCCTGTCCCGTTCCGGGTTATCCAGCGAGGGACATTGGCCCCGTCTCCTTGTCCCCCATTTGATCTTTTAGTTCGTCAGTAAGTTCATTTACAAGTATCCTAAGATCTTCTTGCACACTAATCAGCTACTATGATTAAAGTATAAGATAAATATTACACTTTTGGAAATTACCCTATTCAATTATTATTAGAACTAGACCAAAGCATATTAAAAATGTAATTGCCAGATATTTTTTCAGAGTAGTGATTAGGGAGGCCATGTTATATTGGAAAATATATGGGAGCTTCAGGAGTGTAATGAAGCGGCTGCCAAGGAAATCAGCGACAACCTCGGGGTTTCCGAATTAATCTCCCGCCTGCTGGTGCAGCGGGGTATCAATAGGGCAGAAGATGCTCGGAATTTCCTCCAGGCCAATCTGGAGAATTTAACCGACCCCTGGGAGATGCGAGGTATGGCTGCTGCGGTTGAGAGGATAAATCAAGCCATAACCCGTCAGGAAAAGATGATAATTTATGGGGACTATGATGTTGATGGGGTGTGCAGCATCGTTATTCTCCAAGAATGTCTGGAGCGTCTGGGTGGTCAGGTTGACTATTTCGTACCTAATCGCTTTAGTGATGGTTATGGTTTGAATGCTGAATCATTGCAAACACTGGCCAAGCAGGGCTGCCAGTTATTGATTACGGTAGACTGTGGCATCAGTTCTGTGGAAGAGACCATATTGGCAAATGGTCTGGGCATGGATGTAATTATTACGGATCATCATACTCCGCCATCTATTCAGCCTCCTGCTTGGGCTTTAATTAACCCCAAAAATGATGCAATTAAGGCCATAGCTAATTTGGCTGGAGCAGGAGTAGTGTTTAAGCTGGCCTGTGCTTTGGCCAAAGACCGGATATCACCGGAAGGTGTTTATGAATGGTTGGATCTGGTGGCCTTAGCAACAGTGGCGGATATCGTCCCTTTGTTGGATGAGAACCGAATTTTAGTAAAATATGGTTTGCGGAGGTTGAAAGAAACCAAACGCCCGGGATTGAGAGCGTTAATTCGGGAGACCGGACTGGAGGGCAAAAGCATCGAGAGCTGGCAGGTAGGATTTATGTTGGCGCCTCGTCTGAATTCGGCGGGGCGAATGGAATCAGCTCGCACCAGTGTGGAATTACTGCGCAGCCGGGACGAGCAGTACGCATCCCAGCGAGCCGCCCAATTAGGTAAGATGAACAATGAGCGCCGGCAGGTCGAAGAGGTTATCTATCAGGAAGCTATAGTTTCAGTTGAGAGTGATGCCAGGCTGGCTGCACAGCCCATATTGGTGGTAGGGGGAGAGGGGTGGCATCAGGGAGTCATTGGCATAGTGGCTGCCCGGTTGGCTGCAACTTATAATCGGCCGGCAGTAGTAATATCCTGGGAAGGCAGTTTGGGAAAAGGTTCGGCTAGAAGTATTGATGGGTTTAACCTTTATGAGGCATTGGACCAGGCTCGTAATTTTCTGTTAGGATTCGGCGGGCATAAGATGGCAGCCGGTTTAAGCATCAACCGTACTCAATTGCTTGCATTCCAAGAAGCCCTTGAACAGTATGCGGAAAAAAGATTTATTAAACCTGAATATAGGCGCATTAAAGCGGATATGGAAATTGAGGCCGGGGACATCCATCAATATCTATTGGATGAGATAGCAACTCTGCGACCTTTCGGGGAAGGTAATCCGATGCCCCGGTTTGTATTACGGTCCAATGCAATTAATAGACCGCTTCGGGTGGGTAACAACCGGGCTCACTTGAAGTTCAGAACTGGCCCCCAAAACATTGATAGTATTATCTTTAACCGAGCTGATATTAATGAAAGTACACTACCGAATTGTTCTCAAGATCTGCTGTTTGAAATTGATCAGAATGATTTTGGCGGGAAAAAGAATCTGCAGCTAAAAGTAAAGGATGTAAGATCTACGTTTTTAGGGCTAATGCCTTCTAAGGACAACAATAATTCAGTACGCCTGGCCCAGGCAGTTGGAAGGGCGGTTGAGGAAAACGTTACCGGGCACCCCGTCCTCTTTGTGTACCCGACCTACCGAAGTCTTTTGAAACACCAGGCAGTAATGGAATATTTTCTAAATGGGCACAATGTAGAGCCGCTGCACGGACATCTTCAGCCCGCAGACAGAATCCTGGCTCAAAATAAATTGTCCAGAGGGAATGGTCAAGTTTTTCTCATTACCAGGTCTTTCCTGCAATATTATCAAAACAATATGGGCTTACCCGGCAATCTGCGTTATATGGTGCGCATGTGGCCTGGTGCAAGTCCTGATGGGGATTTAGCTAATCATTCTCACCTGGAACTAGAGAATTTGGAGCAGAGCGCCAAGCTCGTTCTCTACCACAGTCGTGAAATTCCGGCCGACGGAGGACACATACTGGTGTACGCCAATCAGCCTCAGACGGTAAGACATTTCAACGATAATTATCCTGAAATTAAAGTTGAAGCGGGGATTCTGGATATGAGTCAGAGGAGGGCCGTGCGCCGCAAGTATACCAGCGGCGCTCAGGGAATAATGCTGAGTGATGGCACTCACACTGCCGGATGGCCTCATATCAGCGAAATTGATGGGATGATCCTGGCTGATTCTCCCCTGGGTTTATACGAAATAGCAGCACTTACCGATTATCTGCGAATTGGTCAAGAATTAAGGGTTGGGGTAGCTTTTGAGAAGAATAGTCTGGCTGTCAACCATAGATATTTAGAGCGGCTGTATCCTGAAATGGAGACAGTAAGGACAGTTATGAAGATATTTAATCAAATTGAAGACAGTCGACGCGAACTAAAAATGGATGACTTGGTATCGATAATTAACAGATATGGAAATAAGCAATATGCACGGCTGGAAATACTCTCAGTATTGCGTGTTTTGGCGGATTTGGACTTGTGTCGCTTTGAGAAAAGCGGTAATATTAGGGGAATATACTCAGAGGATGCTGAAAAACTGATATCCAGTGTATGCAACACCCCCTATTACATGGAGGGTTTAGCTGAGAAACAGATTTTGGCTGACTGGGAGATGGAGCTAAATAACGCGTTGGTATGGTGATATAAATGGGACCGCAAACAATTTTAGACCGTGTAAGAGAATATGATCCCCGGGCCGATTTTGATTTAATTGCCAAAGCATATAATTATGCGGTAATTGCGCACGGGGATCAAAAGAGGATCTCCGGTGAGCCCTATATGATTCATCCGGTGGAAGTAGCTCTCATTTTGACGGAAATCGAAATGGACAGCGCTTCTATCTGTGCCGCGCTGCTGCACGATGTAATCGAAGATACACATTTTAACTATCAGAATCTAGAGGATGAATTTGGTGAAGAAATTGCTCGTTTGGTGGATGGCGTTACCAAACTAAGCCGGATTGATTTTAAATCTCGTGAAGAGGCTCAGGCAGAAAATCTGCGCAAGATGTTCATTGCCATGGCCAAGGATATTCGGGTGGTACTAATAAAACTTGCGGATCGCCTTCATAATATGCGAACCCTGAATTTTCAACCCGAACCTAAACAGAAGGAAATCGCCCGGGAAACTATGGAGATTTTTGCACCGCTGGCTCATCGCCTGGGCGTATTCAAATATAAATGGCAGCTTGAAGATCTAGCTTTCTTATATCTGGAACCGGAAATGTATCATGAAGTTGCTCAAAGGCTTAAAACTAAACGAAAAGAAAGAGAAGAATATGTTAACACCTTAAAACAACAGATAAAAGATGGGTTGGAACAGATTGGGATTGAGGGTGATATAGCCGGACGTCCTAAAAATATTTATAGTATATACAAAAAAATGATTAAGCAGAACAAACCGATAGATGAAATTTATGATAAAATTGCCATTCGGGTGGTGGTTGATACTATTCCCGAATGTTACGGAGTTTTAGGCATTATTCATACCATCTGGAAACCTCTTCCCGGTAGGTTTAAAGACTACATTGCCACACCTAAACCTAACATGTATCAATCTCTGCACACAACGCTGATTGGGCAAGGGGGCGAGCCCTTCGAAGTTCAGATTCGTACTGGAGAGATGCACGTTACCGCCGAATCGGGAATAGCGGCCCACTGGCATTATAAAGAAGCAATCAATCCTAAAGACCGGGATAAGAAATATGAAGAGAAGCTATCTTGGCTGCGGCGGATTCTAGAATGGCAGCAGGATGTCAATGATAATTCCGAGTTTATGGAATCGCTCAAAAAGGATCTTTTTGATGATACAGTTTTTATCTTCACTCCCAAAGGGGCGGTTATTGAATTGCCCAAGGGCGCTTGTCCGGTGGATTTTGCCTACCGGGTTCATACTGAGGTGGGCCATAAATGCACCGGAGCCAGAGTAAACGGACGCATCGTACCGCTGGATTATCAGCTGAACAACGGTGATATCGTGGAAATCATAACCTCTAAGAACTCGGTTGGACCTACACGTGGGTGGTTGGACTTTGTTAAGACGTCCTCGGCCCGCAGCCGCATCAAGGCCTGGTTCAAAAGGGGACAGCGCCATGAAAACATAATCAAAGGCAATGAATTGCTGGAAAACGAGCTAAAGAAGAGACATCTTGATCCTAAGGAACTGCTGAAAGAATCAAAATTAGCGGAGATTTTGGATCGCTTTTCATTGGCGATGGTTGACGATTTATTTGCTGCCGTAGGGGATGGCAGTTTGACTGCCAACCAAGTAATTAACAAAGTTAAGGATGTCTATTTTCCGAATACGCAGGTAGAGGATATAATTAAAACACCGGTCAGTACCCTATCTGGGCCGATACGAGATAGAGAAACCAGGGCTCTTAAAATCAAAGGGGTTGATGACGTTGTCATTAGGCTCGCGCACTGCTGCAATCCCCTGCCAGGTGATGAGGTGCTAGGGTATATTACCCGAGGGCGAGGGGTATCCGTGCACCGTCGGGACTGTCCCAATTTACTGAATTATTTGCGCAATGAAAGCGGCAGAATAATGGAGGTAGAATGGGCTGCGGAGAAAGGCAATTACTTGGTTGAGATGGAGATAAATTCAATGGATAGGCCCCGTTTGACTTCCGATGTGATGACCATACTGGCGGATATGAAAATACCGGTAAATTCTGTATTTTCTCGAGTCACTAAAAATAGTCTGGCAGTTATGAATCTAAAGCTGGAAATTGTAGATATGGGACAACTAAATGCAATCAAGCAGCGAATACAAAAAGTAAAAGGTATAACTGAAGTTAGAAGGGTATTACCGGGAGAGACCAGAGGTGAATAAGTAACTGGTGGAACCGGCAGCAATATATACTGGGAGGTAGAAAAAACGTGATATTAATGCTTGTGGAAATCAGCAGCATGGGTGAGAATTGTTATATCGTAGGCTGTGAAGAAACCCGGGAGGTGGCTGTTATAGATCCCGGCGGCAATGCGCGGGGTATACTTAATTTATTAAAAGAGAACAATTTGACAGCTGTCTATATAATCAATACCCATGGCCACATCGATCATATCGGGGGCAACCGGGGGGTTAAAGAAGCCACTGGAGCCCAAATACTTATCCATGAACAAGATGGAAAAATGTTGGTTAATCCCGCCTCCAATTTCTCTTTCCTTATGGGCACCAAAGTTACCAGCCCCCCTGCCGACAGGTTTGTCAAGGAAGGCGATATCATAAAAATCGGCAACACAGTTGAGCTTGAGGTCATTCATACACCTGGTCACAGTCTGGGGGGAATATGTTTGAAAACCGGCGACATTATATTTGTAGGTGATACTTTATTCCAGGGTTCAATTGGCAGAACCGATTTTCCCGGAGGCTCCTATAAACAACTGATTCAGATGATTAAGGAAAAACTTCTTTGTTATGCTGATGAGGTTGTCGCTTATCCCGGTCACGGACCAGCCACTACCATCGGTTTTGAGAGGAAGCATAATCCCTTTCTACAGCAATAAAATTTGCACAAAAAAAGGCCATGTTTCATTTCAGAAACGTGGCCTTTTGGTTAGTTATGGGAAAATAATCAGGATCTAAGCAATTTTGCTGATATTTATAATATGGAATTACTATAAAGCTTATATCAACTGATTAGATCACGAATAATTCCAGGAAAATTGGCTTTGGGGGGATTAGAAATACTTCTGGCAATTGAGATTCATCCACCAACATTATTTAATAGTCTGCATGATCTAATCAGGATGGCCTTTCCCGAGTATGAGTTGCGGGCAGGAAGGTGCGGCAGTGCTCAGGGGCGCATCGCTATGAGTTTTGTTGCAAGCAACGATCGTCTTTTAATAACCGGCTCGATAACCATGAATGGCAAGACTACCCAGGATCGACAGGATTATGAGCTTAAAACGAGTGAGCCGGAGCAAAGCCTTCTAATCAAGCGTTGGGCGCGGACATTTACCTATCAACTGATTTGTCGGCATCTGGAACATAACTTTAACCCGTATGGAATTCTTACCGGAGTTCGTCCGGTAAAGATAGTACAGCGGTTTCTGGATGAAGGTTGGGATAATGATCATATCAGGAGTAGATTGGAAACCGAATATCTTTTGAGCAATGCCAAAGCCGACCTGCTAATAAATGTTGCTCGACTCAACCACCCCAGCTTGCTTTCAAGAGGTGAAGCGCGTAAAAAGTTGAGTATTTATATCGGTATACCTTTTTGCCCCAGCCGCTGTTACTACTGTTCGTTCCCCGGGGCAGTTCTTAGAGATTACCAGCTAGATATGGTTCCCTATATGGACGCTCTGTTGTCAGAGATGAATATCATCGGCGACTTTATTGCCGGAAACGATTGGCAGGTACAGACTATCTATCTGGGCGGAGGAACCCCTACAGTTATTACCGACACTGATCTGAACCGCATTTTCACGGTCCTGCACCACAAGTATATATCCCCGGCAACAATTGAGATAACAGTAGAGGCGGGCAGGCCGGATACATTGTCACCTACGCGTTTGCAAGGGCTGAAACATGTCGGCGTGAACCGGGTATGTATTAATCCCCAAACCATGAATGATGACATCCTCAAACTGATAGGCCGCGGCCATAATTCCCAGATGGTTATTGATGCAGTAGAATGGGCTCGTTCAGCTGGGGTTGAACATATTAACATGGACCTTATTGTGGGACTGCCCGGTGAAAAAAGGGAACACTTTTTAGAGTCGGTTGAAAAAGTCCTGAATCTCAGGCCGGATAACATTACGGTACATACCCTGGCGGTAAAAAGGGGATCTGCTCTGGCTGAAGCGGAGGGGAAAGGCAATAACCGGGAGAAAATTGCGGCCGTAGAGGAAGGCGTCAACTCTTGTGAGCGGCTTATTACCCAAGCTGGCTATCAGCCTTATTATCTATATCGTCAAAAATATATGAAAGCCGGTTTGGAGAATACAGGGTATACGCTGCCGGGTAGTGCCTGTTTGTATAATATCCAGATGATAGAGGAGCGCCAGACCATAATTGGCCTGGGAGGCGGGGCCAGCAGCAAATTCGTGAATCCTTCAGATTGGAGCTTAACCTCTATCCATAATCCCAAAGATCCCAACAGGTATATTAAAACAGTGGAAATGCTGAGTACACGCAAAGTTGACAAGCTCAGAGCCTTAAACTAGAATTATCCAGAGAAATACATAATTCGGGAGGACAAATAGATGATGGTAAAAGCCCCCCGGGGTACTTACGATATCCTACCGCCTGATTCTGCCAAATGGCAGTACATTGAAAAAATAATATATGAAACTGCGGGACTATTCGGTTATAGCGAGATTCGCACCCCTATTTTTGAACATACCGAGCTGTTTGAGCGCGGTGTAGGCGAAACCACTGATATTGTTACCAAAGAGATGTATACCTTCTCAGACAAATCTGACCGCAGCTTGACTCTGAGGCCGGAAGGAACTGCCTCCTGCGTGCGGGCTCTGATCGAACACAGTATATATGGAGGGGTTATGCCGGTTAAATGGTACTACAGCGGCCCCATGTTCCGTTATGATCGGCCTCAAACCGGAAGATTCCGACAGTTTCATCAGTTTGGGGTTGAGGTCTTTGGCAGCAACAGCCCCTATCTCGATGCAGAAATTATAATACTTTTGGTGAAAATCCTGGCTAATCTGGGGTTGGATGATTATGAACTCCATCTAAATTCAGTAGGGTGTCCGGAATGCCGGGAAATTTATCGGCAAAAGCTGATCGCCCATATCAGCCCCATAAAAGAGCAGCTATGCCCGGACTGTCAGGCTCGCTACCAGAAAAATCCGCTGCGAGTTCTGGACTGTAAGGTGAAGTCTTGTCAAGAGGCCATTAGCGGGTTTCCTTATATATTTGACAGCCTTTGTGATGATTGCCGGGAACATTATGCCAAGGTAAAGTCAGGGCTGGAAGATAACCAGATCAATTATATTCATGATAACAATCTAGTCCGAGGTTTGGATTATTATACCAATACTGCGTTTGAAATCCATATTCCGCAGATCGGTTCCCAGAGTGCGGTAGGCGGCGGCGGAAGGTATAATGGGCTGGTCAAAGAGTGTGGAGGACCGGATATACCAGGAATTGGTTTTGCACTGGGGATGGAGCGGTTACTGCTGGCCTTGGATAATCTGCCCGGGAGAATGCCGCCGGACGTGAAAATGGACGTATTCCTGGCCGTCTTGGATGAAGAATATAACCTCCCGGCCTTACGTGTGCTGGACCGCCTCAGAAACGCGAACATTAGAGCGGACCGGGATTACAATGGGCGCAGTATGAAAGCGCAGATGAAATACGCTGACAAACTGGGCGCACAAGTCGTAATTCTGATGGGAGAGGATGAGGTGAACCGGGGGACCTTCACGATCCGTAATATGAACTCCAGGGAGCAGCTTGAGGTAGAGGCAGCGCAGTTGATCCCTGTAATAAAAGATATACTGGCATAGATGGGGAGGATAACGACGTAATGAAGAGGACACACAACGCCACTGATATTGATTTGACCAAAATAGGGGAGACCGTAACCCTTAATGGCTGGGTAGATTCACGGAGAGATCATGGGGGACTTATTTTTATTGATCTGCGGGATCGTTCCGGTATTATCCAGGTTGTCTTCAATCCGGAATTAAATGAAGAAGCCTTTCACCTCGCCGAAAGTGTCCGGGGCGAATATGTGGTCGCAGTAAATGGCGAAGTTAGGGCAAGACCAGAGGATACCGAAAACCCTAATTTAGAAACCGGTAAAATAGAAGTATATGCGCAAAAGATGGAAGTATTGAATTCCGCTAAAACTCCTCCTTTCTATATAGAAAATGGGATTGATGTAGATGAATTGCTGCGCCTTCGTTACCGCTACCTGGATTTGCGCAGACCGGAAATGAAGGATAATCTTCTCCTGCGTCACCGGGTGGTTAAATCTATTCGGGATTACCTGGATGAACAGGGCTTTATTGAGATAGAGACTCCCATTCTGGGCAGAAGCACTCCAGAGGGTGCCCGTGATTATCTGGTGCCCAGCCGGGTTCATCCTGGAGAGTTCTTTGCATTGCCTCAATCCCCGCAGCAATATAAACAGATGCTGATGGTGGCTGGAATGGAGAAATATTTCCAAATAGCTCGCTGCTTCAGGGATGAGGATTTAAGAGCTGACCGACAGCCTGAATTCACCCAACTGGACTTGGAAATGTCCTTTATCGATGAAGAAGATATTATCAACCTTATTGAGGGAATGATGCCCAAGTTGTTCAAAGACGGATGTAATCAAGATATTTCGGCGCCATTTCCCCGTATATCCTATGATGAGGCTATGTTGAAATATGGATCCGATCAGCCTGATCTCCGTTTTGGCTGGGAAATAGTAGACATTACCGAATTAGTGAAAGATGTAGAATTTAAGGTTTTTGCCAGTGCCATTACCGGGGGGGGAGTAGTACGTGCCTTAAATGCCAGAACCTGCGGCTCTTTTACCCGCAAAGAGATTGACGACCTGGGGCGAATGGCGGTGGATTTCGGAGCTAAAGGTTTAGCCTGGATTAATGTAACCGAGACCGAATTGAAGTCACCCATAACTAAGTTCTTCAGTGAAGAGAAGATGCAGCAAATTCTCCAGACATTGGACGCACAGCCTGGAGATCTCCTTCTTTTCGGCGCTGATCAGGCCGACATAGTTGCCCGCGTTCTGGGGGTGTTACGCTTAAATCTGGGGCGGCGGTTAAATCTCTGTGATCCTAATCAGCTTGCTTTTGCCTGGGTGATGGAATTCCCTCTCCTGGAATATGATACTGAGGAAAAACGCTATGTTGCTGTTCATCACATGTTCACCTCACCTCGTCTTGAGGATATTCCTTTACTGGCAACTGCCCCTGGACAGGTGAAGGCCCGGGCCTATGACTTAATATTAAATGGGGTTGAGATTGGTGGAGGCAGTATACGGATTCACCGTCGGGATTTACAGGAGAAAATGTTTGCTCTGCTGGGGATGAGCATGGAGGAAGCCAAGGAAAAATTTGGATATATGCTGGAAGCCTTTGAATATGGAGCCCCACCGCATGGTGGAGTTGCATTTGGAATTGACCGCATGATTATGCTTATGGCGGGCAGAGACAGTATCCGAGATGTTATCGCGTTTCCCAAAACCCAGAGCGCAGCCTGCCCCATGACTGATGCGCCTTCAACTGTCAGCTCCAAACAGCTTAGAGAACTGTCTTTAAAGTTGAAAGATGCTTAGTACACTGTCAAGGGACCGGGATGGGACAGAGGGACCGTCCCTTGTCCCATTTTATGACATCCCGGATGGGACAAGGGACCTGTCCCTCTTACGCAATAATTGGAAATAAGCACATATTATTACAGGCCCCTGTTATTGAAGCAGGGAACTTTCTGTGTTATTATCTTATTAAACAAAATATCCCTGCTGTTCACGTGAACAGCCGTTTAGTTTTTGCCAACACAAAAACTATGGGAGTTCGGACTTCATATATGACGTGCAAGCCCAATTATCTGGGACACATAAAGTATATGAGAGAACACCCACCTGCTTTGCAGGTTAAAACTCGCGGCGCCACGGATCAGTGGGGCTTTTTTTATGGAACTCCTGAGGAGGCGTTTAATATAAAACGCCTCCTCAGGAGTTCCATAAAAACGCTCGCGGCGCGATGCACACAAAATGCGAAGGGAAGGCGCTATAGCGCTTTCCCTTCGCGTTTTGCCACGCAATTTGGGCAAGCGTTCATTGAATTATATTGGTGACAAGCCCAACTAAATAGGTATAATTATATTAATCGACATGTCTGCAATTATTTTGTAAAAAATATGAATTATTGCAGGAATAACGTTGGGAGGAATAAAATAATGTTATATTGGGATCATGAAAAAGAGTGTATGCCTAGGGAAAAGCTGCAAGAACTGCAGCTCCGAAGACTTAAAGAGACAGTTTATCGTGTGTATTCTTTTGTTCCGGCCTATAAGGCGAAAATGGATGAAGCAGGGGTAAAACCCCAGGATATAAAGAGTCTGGCGGATCTCAAATATCTGCCCTTTCTTACTAAACAAGATTTTCGGGACAATTATCCTTTCGGTTTGCTGGCAGTCCCTATGCGAGATGTGGTCAGAATCCAGTCTTCATCCGGTACTACCGGTAAACCAACCGTAGCAGGTTATACGAAGAATGACATTGAAACCTGGGCTGAACTTATGGCCAGGTGTATGACCACTGCAGGTGCTACCCGTGATTCGGTGATTCAAATTACCTGGGGATATGGGCTCTTTACTGGAGGACTGGGGGGCCATTACGGGGCAGAAAAGATCGGAGCCGCGGTTCTTCCGGCTTCGGGCGGAAACACCAAGCGTCAGGTCCAACTGATGCATGATTACGGTGTAACTATGTTGGGCTGCACACCATCCTATGCTCTGGTTATTTATGAAGAATTCCAGAGGATGGGTTTAAAGCGTTCAGAATTCAAATTCAAATCAGGAATATTTGGAGCCGAGCCCTGGTCGGAAAATATGCGCAAAGAGATCGAGACTAAATGGGAAATCGATGCCCATGATGTCTATGGCATGACCGAGTTAGTCGGGCCTGGGGTGGCTATAGATTGTGCTTACAAGCAGGGCCTGCATCTGGCTGAGGACCATTTTATCGCCGAGATTATCGATCCTGATACCGGTGAAGTGCTGCCCGAAGGCAGTCATGGAGAACTGGTAATAACCTCGTTGACCAAAGAAGCGCTGCCGATCATACGTTATCGCACCAGAGATTTGACCTCGATAAACTATGAAAAATGCGATTGTGGGAGGACTCATGGGCGGATTAAAAAAATACTGGGACGCTCGGACGATATGCTTATCATTCGCGGAGTTAATGTATTTCCTTCTATGGTAGAAAGTATTCTGTTACAGATACCGGGGATTGAGCCGCAATACCAGTTGATTGTGGAGCGCAAGAATAATCTGGATCGGTTGGAAGTCCAGGTTGAGGTTTCCGAAAACGTTTTTAGCGATGAAGTGAGAAAACTAGAAGAGCTGGAAGACAAGATTAGCAAGGAACTGAATAGCGGGCTCGGGATAGCTGTTAAAGTTCGCCTGGTTGAGCCTCAATCCATAGAACGCAGCGAAGGCAAGGCGAAAAGGATTATCGACAATAGAAAGATATAGGAGGGAAATAATATGGCTAAACAGATATCAGTATTTTTAGAGAATAAATCCGGCCGACTAGCTCACGTCACCAAGGTATTGGGCGATGCAGGTATTAACATTCGGGCTCTCTCGATAGCGGATACGTCTGATTTTGGCATACTCCGCTTAATCGTAAATGATCCTATTAATGCCCATAAGATTCTTAAGGAAGCTGGTTTTACTGTAAGCGAGACCGAAGTGATAGCCGTTCGTATGCCTGATTCTCCGGGAGGGTTAGCCTCCGTTTTGGATCAGATGTCAGAGGAAAACCTTAATATTGAATACCTGTATGCGTTCCTGGGAATGTCAGGTAATGAGGCCTTGGTTGTTTTTAAGGTGGAAGATATAAAGAAAGCCAAGATATCATTTAACTCTAAAGGGATTAAATTTATGGAAGAACAAGAACTTTACCAGCTTTAAGAGAGAAGTGCGGGCCGAATAAAGACTATGGAGAGAAGAATAGTCCATTAGTGATGTTGGCGCCTTTCGGGCAGATTCGATAATGGACGAACCAGAATATACCGGAAAGCTTTTCACATTAATAAAGGGATGTGCCGGTTATGGATATTATCAAACTTCTCTTAAGAAGGCGTTTGATAAAAAAGCTCGCGGCGCGATGCACACAAAACGCGAAGGGAAGGCGCAACAGCGCCCGCGTTTTGGCACACAATTCGCGCAAGCGCTCATTGATTATTAATTTTAATAATGTACGCACTGAAAAAGTGGGTCGGTCATACCTATACCTGACAAAGGCATAGGAAAGGCCGACCCACCTCCTTTTTACGTGGTATATTGGGAATTTTTACCCAATTGCGATCTTTTAAATCAGGATATGCTAATAAATGCCGATTGGCCCTTTAGTGTAATTATTTGGCGAAAAAACAACTATAAAGAGATAGTTAATCTTTTCACAAAGAAGGTATATAGTTTTCTTAAATAGAATAAGGTGGGGAGATGTGGAGCGAAGTGGAGTAAAAACCCAAAAATATTACCAAAGGAAGTAGAACTTATGTTCCTGGGTGAATATCAGCATTCATTGGATGCCAAGGGAAGAATAATAGTTCCGTCCAAGTTTCGCGAGGAACTGGGAGCCAGATTCATTACTACCAAAGGCTTGGACAACTGTTTATTCCTGTATCCAATGGAAGAATGGAAAATAATCGAAGAGAAGCTTAGAGCGCTTCCTTTCACCAGAGCAGACGTTCGATCTTTTGCACGTTTTTTCTTTGCCGGTGCTTCGGAACTGGAAATTGATAGACAGGGCAGAATACTCCTGCCACCTAATTTGAGAGAATATGCTGGCATAGAAAAAGACTTGACTATAATTGGGGTTGGCGCCCGGGTAGAGATTTGGGCCAATGAGAAGTGGGCACCATATAACCAGACGGCACAATCTTCATATGAAGTCATCGCCGAAAACCTGGTGGGACTGGGGTTTTAGGAGTGAAAATATTTGCATCTACCCGTATTGTTACAGGAAACTATAGAGAATCTGATAAGCAATCCACATGGGACTTATATTGACTGTACTTTGGGCGGTGGCGGACATCTGCGTTATTTGGCGGAGAGCCTGGCATCTGATGCTACAGTGATTGGATTGGACAAAGACGCTGACATACTTGAACAGACCCGTATATACCTGGAAGGACTCAATGTCACTTTGATTCAATCAGATTTCAGATATTTAAAGCAGGTCTTGCAGGATTTAGAAATCGAACTCGTTGATGGGATAATGATGGATTTGGGTGTCTCATCATTTCAACTTGACACAGCTACACGAGGATTCAGTTTTCATGAAGATGCATCACTGGATATGCGTATGAATCGTGAGCAATATTTAACTGCTCAAGATATTGTAAATGACTATAACGAAGCAGAAATCACCGATATTCTTTTTTCATATGGGGAAGAAAAATATGCTCGCAGTATAAGCAAAGCCATCGTAAGTTACCGAGAGAAAAAACCCATTACCAGCACGTTGGAACTGGCCGATATCATTAAAGGGGCGGTGCCTGCCAAGTATCGCCGCGAAAAACATCCAGCTCGCAAAAGCTTTCAAGCCTTAAGAATTGCAGTCAACGATGAGTTAGGAGCATTGCGGGAAGTTTTACCACAGGCCGTAGATGTCTTAAAGCCGGGGGGAAGGCTATGCGTAATCAGCTTTCATTCGCTGGAAGACCGTATAGTAAAGCAGTTTATACAGGAGAAATCAATAACATGTATCTGTCCGCCCAGCTTTCCGATATGTATCTGCGGTCAAAAACCACAGCTGAAGATGATTAAGCGCAAACCGATTGTGGCAAGTAGCGAGGAATGTGAAAATAATCCTCGCGCCAGAAGTGCCAAACTCAGGGTGGCGGCAAGAATTTAGTTCTAAAGTCTAGGGAGGTTTAATAATATGCTACAAGCGGAATCCAGTTGTGCAAGGGATTGGAGGACTTCTGATTTACCAGAGCCAATTACTAGGGGGAGAATAGTCAGGAAGGCTGTTCATAAAGTAAATAACAAGCGGAAGTTGTATATAAAGACAGCATTTTTGTTTTTCAGTTTCGCATTATTACTGGTTTTTCTATGTAACATGAGTTCAACTCTGGGTTATCAGATTGAACAATTAAATCTTGATATACAAAGTTTACAAACAGCCAATAACCGCTTGGATTTCCAAATAGCGGAAAGAAGTTCACTTGATAGAGTTGAGCGGGTTGCGGTTACTGATCTCGGTATGTATAAGCCGGATACTAAAACATCCATAGCGCTGGAAGTTAAAGCCGAACCGGTTCAGGTAGCTAGTCTCGCAGTGACCACACCAGATGATAAGAATATTAGTCAAAGGATATTGAATAAAATGTATAGCAGCCTGTCTCGCCTGGCCCAAAATAGTAAATAATAGATTAAGATGAGGTGGCATATATATGCAAACTGCCGGTTTGCTTTTGAGAAAGCGTATAGCAACGCTTTTTTTCTTATTTACTATTGGTTTTTGTCTATTAGGAGGTAGGATTTTCTGGGTTCAGTTTGTAAAAGGGGCTGAATTATCAGATATGGCAACTCAGAACCGGATGCGGGATGTACCGGTGGAATCCAAACGGGGAATTATATATGACCGCAATGGTAATGAGTTGGCTATTTCAATTAGTGCCGATTCTGTTTATGCAATTCCGGCTGAGGTTGGCCGTTCCAAAAGGCAAGATGAAGTTGCCCAAAAACTGGCCCAGGTTTTGGGGATGGATCAAGCCGGTCTGCTGAAAAAAGTTAGTGCCAATAGTTCTTTTGAATGGGTTAAGCGGCAAATAACTCCCGAACAGGCCCAAAAGATTAGGGATATGAGTCTGCCTGGGATTGACTTAACCGAAGAGAGCCGTCGTTTTTATCCCAAAGGAACCCTGGCTGCCCATGTCCTGGGGATAGCCGGGATCGATAACACCGGCTTGGAAGGGATCGACTACTTCTATAATGATCTGGTAGGCGGGACCAAAGGACGGATTGTTATTGAGCATGATGCGGCTGGGCGCGAGATTCCTGAGGCCACTCACCAATTTATTGCCCCTGTGGATGGGGGCAACCTGGTGCTGACCATAGATCAGACCATTCAATACATTGCTGAACGGGAATTGGATAAGGTTTTCACTGAGAGACAAGCGAAAAACGCGGCGGTTATAGTTATGGATCCTAAAACGGGAGAAATTCTGGCGCTGGCTTCTAGACCCACTTTTGACCCCAACCATTTTGCCGCTTCTCCCACCATTAACCGTAGAAATTTTGCTATCAATGATTCGTATGAACCTGGCTCAACTATGAAGATAACCACCTCTGCCATGGCCTTGGAGGAAAATGTTGTAAACCGCAACACTCCATTCTTCTGCCCTGGATATATAAAAGTAGGCTCCGAAACAATTGGTTGTCCCAACCAGAAGCCTCACGGCCAGCAAACTTTTGCCCAGATTGTGGAGAACTCCTGCAATGTGGGTTTTGTCCAAGTGGGTCTGAATCTAGGCATAGATAAATATTACAAGTATCTGGGCGCCTTCGGTTTTGGTCAATTAACTGGAATAGATCTGCCCGGGGAAGCGAAAGGGATTGTGGTACCGCAGGCCCGAGCTAAACAGATAGACCTGGCCACAATGGCTATGGGGCAGGCCAATGCGGTAACCACCATACAACTGACCACTGCTGTGGCAGCGGTTTCTAATGGAGGCAAGTTAATGCAGCCTCATTTATTGAAAGAGGTTGTTGATGGTAATGGCAATGTGATCAAGACTATTGAACCAAAAATGGTTACACAGGTTGTTTCGGAAAACATTGCTAAAGAACTATGCAACATCTTGGAGGGGGAAGTGACCAATGGAACCGGTAGCAATGCCTATATTGAAGGATACCATGTAGGCGGCAAGACCGGAACTGCCCAAAAGATCGCTCCAGGGGGAGGTTATCTGCCTGATGAATATGTAGCTTCTTTTGTTGGTTTGGCTCCTTCAGATGATCCCCGTTTAGTATGTATGGTGGTAGTGGATGCGCCCAAGGGTTATCCATACTACGGTGGATGGGTGGCAGCTCCGGCTGCCCGGGAGATATTAAATGATTCTCTGCATTACCTGCAAGTGCCTTTGCGTCAAGACGACGGTAAGCAGGTACCACTGGTGGATGAAAACATGATTGTTCCCGATGTCGTAAATCTGCCCTTGGCTGATGCTTTAGCCAGTATCAATGGAAGAGGCTTTAAGGCCAAGGTAAGTGGTACCGGCAATATTGTATGGCAGCAGACTCCCCGAGCATCAAGTAAATTAACTAAAGGATCTGAGGTTATAATATACATGTCTCCATTTGATAAAGGCAAGCCCGATGGAGAGGTAACTGTACCCGATTTACAAGGTAAATCGATGAAGGAAGTGGCCAGAATCTTGTCTGAGTTAGGCCTGCACCTGCTTCCCGATGGATATGGTATTTCCGCTGGACAGTCTCCTGAAGCGGGCAAAGTAGTTACCAACGGCTCAACTATTAAGGTTCGTTTCCAACCTCTGGGTGAATAATAACCCAAAAGAGTGAAAAACTAGGGTACCTGAGGTCTCAGGAAAGGGGGAATAGATTTGGAGCTGGGAGAAATAATGCACGGTATCGATTATAAATTGATTACAGGTAAATTAGATCAAGATATTAAAGGAATTAGTTATGATTCCAGAAAAGTAAAACCGGGCGACCTGTTTATCTGTATACCAGGTTATAAAACCGACGGACATGAATTCGCCGATCAAGCTCTAAGCAGAGGGGCAGCAGCACTGCTAGCGGAAAGAGAAATGGCAGTCAATACTGAAGCAGTTCTGTTATTGACCACTGATTGCAGAAAAGCCATCCCGGTTGTGGCCTCCAATTTCTACCACCAGCCATCCCACCATATTAAAGTAATCGGTGTAACCGGGACCAATGGTAAAACTACCACCACCCATTTGATTAAAGCTATTCTGGAACAACAGGGTGAGCGAGTTGGTATCATGGGCACACTTTATGCACGGATGGGTGCTGCTGAGAAGACCCTGAGCAACACGACTCCTGAATCAGTGGACATTGAGGAGTTTCTGAGTCTGGTGCAAAAGGAAAAAGGAGATTATATGGTTATGGAGGTATCCTCTCATGCACTTGCAATGGGCAGAGTGGATAAAATACGGTTTCACGCCGCCGTATTCACAAACCTCACCCAGGACCATCTTGATTATCATCGAACCATGGATAACTACAAAGAATCTAAATTAAAATTATTTAAGAGCCTTATTAGGGAGGCCGGGTATTTTTCTATAATAAACGCAGATGACCCAGCAGCGCATGATTTTATGGAAGCCAGCGGTCCTAATTATTATAGTTATGGAATAACTGAAGAAGCAGATGTAAAAGCTGTCAATTTACGGTTTAACCTCAAAGGCAGCCAGTTTACAGTAAATTATCGCGGAGATAGTTTCGATATTAACATGAAATTGATTGGCCGTTTCAGCGTATATAATGCTTTAGCGGCTATTACTTATGCACTGGGAGAAGGGGTGGAAGCGTCGGTTATTAAGACTGCCCTGGAAAAGGTAGAAGGAGTAGCCGGCAGGTTTGAACAGGTAGATTGTGGTCAGAACTTTACCGTAATAATAGACTACGCTCATACCCCGGACGGACTGGAAAATATCCTGCGCACCGCCAAGGAAATCCTGGAGAATCGCCTGATAACGGTTTTCGGCTGTGGAGGCGACCGAGATAAAACGAAAAGACCGCTGATGGGTAAGATAGCGGCACAATATAGTGATTTCTGTATCGTAACATCTGACAATCCCCGCAGTGAGGAACCAGAAGCTATAATTGACGATATTATCCCTGGTTTGATGGAAGTAGAAAACTCGCATTATGCCAAAATAGTTGATAGGCGGGAAGCAATCCATCAAGCCATTTGCCTCGCTAAAAAAGGTGATCTGGTTATAATTGCGGGCAAAGGGCATGAAACCTATCAGCTAGTTAAGGATCAGGTGCTCAAATTTGATGATAAGAAAGTTGCAGCGGAGTTCTTGAGAGGAAAACTTGAGAAATGAGATTGGGTTTAGATTTTGTAATCGCAAGTATGAATGGGAACCTGCTGACTGGAAACCTTGCCAACTGGGTGATTGGCGTCAGCACCGATTCCCGAAAAGTAAAGCCAGGAGAGTTATTTTTTGCCCTGCAGGGTGATAATTTTGACGGTCATGATTATATCAGCAAAGCATGGGAAGCGGGAGCAACCGCAGTGGTAGTCTCAAATACTGAGAAGATATCTGCAGCAATTCCCGGCGGAGCTGTTATTCTGGTCAAGAATACTCTGGAAGCTTTGCAGAAACTGGCTGGAACGTACCGACAGCTATTTAATATCCCCATCGTGGCTGTGACCGGCAGTGTTGGTAAAACTACCACCAAAGATATGTTGGCCGAATGTCTGGCCCCGCTTTACAAAACCTTAAAAACTCCCGGTAACTTTAATAATGAAATTGGGCTGCCTTTAACCCTAATGAGTCTTGAGCGGGAGCATGGCGCTGCTGTAGTGGAACTGGGCATGAGTGCCCCAGGTGAAATTGCTCATCTGGCCGAAATAGTTAAGCCTACCTATGCCATTATTACTAATGTTGAACCGGTTCACCTTGAGACTATGGGTACCTTGGAAAATATAGCCCTGGCAAAATGTGAGGTCTTGGATTTCATCGCCCCAGATAAATTCGCACTTATAAATGGAGACAGTGAATTGCTGACTCAAACCGCTTCAAGCTATATAACTCCCCAATATAAATTTGGCTATGACCAAAAATGTGATATCCGGGTTGTGAATGTCGCAACGATCCCAACTGGGATAAATGTAATGATTAGTTTGCTGGGTAAGACTGACGTTTTCTATTTTCCGATTCCAGCCAAGCAGCTGGCCCTGAACCTGGCGGCCGCAGTGGGGACTGCCTATCTAATGGGTGTAAGTCCCGAAAACATTAAAGAGAGTTTAACCAACTATCGCCCCAGCGGCAACCGCCTCAATATTATGGCCTTGTCGGCCGGAGGTTTGGTTATCAATGATACCTATAATGCCAATCCGGTATCCATGATGGCGGCTCTGGAGGTATGCAAAGACTTGGGTGCAGGGCGGCAAACTGTTGCAGTGCTGGGTGATATGCTAGAATTGGGTGATTATGAAGTTGAAGGGCATATGCAGGTTGGGGAGAGAGCCGCTGAGTTGAATCTGGATATGTTGGTAACAATTGGCGAACGGGCTGCATATATTGGGCAAGGCGCCATTTTAAACGGAATGCCGGCTGACTTGGTAATGCACTTTAATAACCAAGAAGAAAGTCTGCCCTGGTTAAAGAAATATGTTGGACAACAAGAGGTCGTTCTATTTAAAGGTTCGCGAGGCATGGCGCTGGAAAAACTGGTAAATAAATGGTTGGCCTAGGCGAACTGCGGAGGTTTCACAAATGCATGAATATATTATTAATGCCTGCCTGGCTGCCGGAGTTGCAGTATTGATATCTCTAGCCATGGGGCCATTTATGATTCCATTTCTCACTCGCCTGAAAGTGGGACAGAATATAAGGGAAGATGGACCCCGGGGACATTATGTCAAAGCAGGCACTCCCACCATGGGAGGGATTATTATTATCACCGCTCTTATGGTGGCTAGCTTTCTATTTGCGGGCAGCAGCAAGGAAGTGCTTACTGCGGTATTGGTGATGTTGGCTTTTGGTGGAATTGGCTTTTGGGATGATTACATAAAAGTAGTGCTGAAGCGATCCCTGGGGCTACGGGCCCGGGAGAAGCTTATTCTGCAATTATTAGTAGGTTTAATATTTGGCTTACTATTGGTCTATTATTTGGGACGAGGAACGGAGGTAATCATACCCTTTACAGGTACGGTCATAGACCTCGGTTACCTATACTTTCCATTTGTAATTGTTGTTTTGATGTCGAGCGCTAATGGTGCTAATCTAACCGATGGACTGGATGGGCTGGCGGCCGGAGTAACACTATTTATCGCTATTGCCCTGGGATTGGTTTGCATTATGACCAACCATGGGAATTTACTGATATTCAGTGGCGCTCTGGCTGGCGCTTGTCTGGGATTCTTGTTTTTCAACCGCCATCCAGCACGAGTTTTCATGGGTGATACCGGTTCTATGGCCTTAGGCGGAGCAGTCGGTGCAGTTGCAGCTATAAGTAAGTCTGAGATCGCATTGGTAATTATTGCGGGAGTATATGTGATTGAAACCCTGAGTGTTATTATTCAAGTGATTTCCTTTCAGGCTACCCGGAAAAGAGTTTTTTTAATGGCCCCCTTACATCATCATTTTGAATTGAAGGGTTGGAAGGAGTCAATAATAGTAAAACGCTTTTGCTTACTGTCACTTATTTTTGTTATTCTCGGTTTATTAGGGTTTAAGAGTATTGGATAGGGGCGAAGAAATGTTATATCTGGGAAAGCGAATTCTACTGATTGGTTTAGCTAGGAGCGGTATGGCAGCTGCGGTTGCCCTGCATAAAAGAGGTGCAGTTCTAACCGCTTATGATGTGAAAACAAGGGAAAACATAGAACCAGAGGTATTACAACTGGAAGAGATGGGCATCTCTGTTTTTGCGGGAGTGAATCCTCCCATTAGCAGACAAAGCCTGGATATGATTGTGGTCAGCCCCGGTGTATCCTTGGAAATTGTTCCAATTCAGGAAGCTTATAAGTTAGGAATACCGGTGATTGGTGAATTGGAATTGGCCTATCGCCTTAAATCGGAGCGGGTGGAAATGTATGCCGCTACAGGAACCAACGGCAAAACAACTACTACCGCCTTATTACATGATATTTTGGAAAAAGACGGACGCCATGCCGCTGCCGGCGGTAACATAGGGGTAGCCCTATGCAGCTTGGTTGACGAGATGGAAACAGGAGTAATCGCTGTTGAAGTGTCTAGCTTTCAACTGCAAACCGTTGAATATTTTCGGCCGCATATTTGTGCGGTTTTAAACATCACTCCCGACCATCTTGATCGCCATAAAACCATGGAGGAATATATCAGAACCAAAAGCAAAATTTTTAGCCAGCAAACGCCTGATGATTATCTCATCTTAAATTATGAAGATGAACGGGTACGCGAGTTTAACAGTTTGACCAAATCAAAGGTTGTATATTTTTCTACTGAGCGAATACTCTCAGAAGGTGTGTTTGTGGATGAACAGTCTATTTGCGTGACCTGGAACGGGAAAAAGGAACTTCTGGCTCCACTAAGCGATATTCTCCTGCGTGGCAAACACAACCTGGAAAACATCATGGGTGCAGTAGCCATGGCATATATGGCCGGGGTTAGCGGAGCAGTCATTCGTCAGTCTCTGAGTAGTTTCAAAGGGGTACGGCACAGACTAGAAGAAGTAGCTCAACATAATGGGGTTCTCTACATTAACGATTCTAAAGGCACCAATCCTGATTCTACTATAAAAGCTCTGGAATCCTTTGATCAGCCGATCGTGCTGATTGCCGGCGGGAGAGCCAAAGGAGGAGATTACTCCATGGTTGCCCGTCTGATAGCCAGCAAGGTAAGGGAACTAGTATTAGTAGGAGAGGCTAAAGAACTGTTAAAAAGTGCCGTAATGGATTATTCCTTCAGGAATATACATGAGGTAGAAGAATTCAATTCAGCCGTTTATACGGCCAGTGAACTTGCTCACCCTGGAGATGTGGTTTTACTGTCGCCAGCCTGTGCTAGTTGGGATATGTTCCCCAGCTATGAACATCGCGGCGATCTATTCTGCGAACTGGTAGCCAGGATAATAGCAGGTGATAAACTAGAGGGCTAATGGGGAAGGGGGAGTGAGGAGTGAGGCTGAAGAAGGGGCCGCCTGATTTTGTATTGTTTGTTACTACCCTAACGTTATTAGGAATTGGCTTGGTTATGGTTTTCAGTTCGAGCGCCGTTACCGCCAGTGTAACCTATGGTGATGCCTACTATTTTTTTAGGAAACAACTTATATGGGCAGTTATTGGCTTAGCCGCCATGCTGATAGTTATGAAATTGAACTTTTTTAAGCTGAAAGATTTAGCCATTCCGCTGGTTGTCTTTTCAGTTATATGCTTAATACTGGTTGTTACTCCCTTAGGGATGGATGTGAAAGGGTCTAGCCGCTGGTTTAATTTCGGTTTTATGCGCTTTTCACCTTCGGAACTTGCCAAGGTAGCAATTGTAATGTTTTTTGCTAGGGCGCTGGACATTAAACTGGATAAAATCTCTTCATTCACCAAGGGCGTATTACCATTTTTGGCAATACTGGCGGTTATCTGTGGTTTAATAATGCTGCAACCGGATCTGGGTACTGCTTTTACGATTGCCGGTACCATGTTTTTCATGCTTATGATAGCCGGGGCTAAGTGGATTCATCTGGGTTTAATAACTTTAAGCGGTATTGGGGCGGTAGCAGCGGCCATTATCTTTGAGCCCTATCGCATGGAACGAGTTACCGCTTTTTTGAACCCTTGGAAATACGCCAGCGATGAAGGATTTCAGACTATACAATCCCTATATGCCCTGGGATCGGGAGGGCTTTTCGGAATGGGGTTAGGCAGAAGCCGACAGAAGTTTTTCTACTTGCCAGAACAACATACAGATTTTATATTTGCTATACTTGGGGAAGAATTGGGATTTATTGGTGCCAGTCTGGTTGTCGCCCTATTTTTGCTTTTTGCCTGGAGAGGGTTTAAAATTGCAATAAATGCACCGGATAATTTCTCGCGGCTCTTGGCAGCCGGACTTACGATTATGATAACCTTCCAGGCAGCCATCAACATAGGGGTGGTATCAGGAGCATTACCAGTAACGGGAATAACCCTTCCGTTTATTAGTTATGGCGGAACGTCTTTGCTTTTTACTATGATTGGTGTGGGTTTATTATTAAACATATCGCGATATAGCTCGCAGAACTGAGGTGCCAGGAATGAAAATAATTCTTACTGGAGGGGGAACAGGCGGACACATATATCCTGCCCTGGCGATTGCCAGTGAATTAAAGCATAGAATACCCTCGGTAGAACTATTGTATGTAGGAACTGCGAGAGGTTTAGAAAGTAAAATAGTACCCCCGCTAGGAATTCCATTTAGAACCATTGATATTACCGGAATAGACCGCTCCTCCATGCTCAAAGCCAGCAAAACCCTGATTAAGTTTCCTTTCAGCTTTTTTCAAGCGCGTGATATCATTAAAGAATTCCAACCCGATATTATTGTTGGGACAGGAGGATATGTATCTTTCCCTGTGGTTCTGGCTGGCACATTCATGGATATAAGGACCATCATTCATGAGCAGAATGCCATCCCCGGCTTAGCCAACCGTAACCTGGCCCGCCGGGTTAATTGCGTACTGCTAACCTTTGAAGAAGCTCGCAAATATTTAGATGCTAAAAACATCAAACTGACCGGGTTGCCGGTGCGGCCAGAGATTATGGCGGTAGATCGCCATAAAATTAGGGCTGATGTCGGGGGGGGAGAGTTTACCCTGTTGGCTTTTGGCGGCAGTCTGGGTTCCAGCAGCATTAACCAGGCTATGCTGGCCATTGTTGAGCGTTATCGCCATGAACACATCAAGCTCATATGGATTACCGGTCAAGCAGGGTATGAAGATATGCAGTACGCTCTGTCCAAGAAGGTTGATGTTAAGTCTCTGATTTGTAATTTAACTATGGTGCCATATATGTATAATATGGAAGAGGCTTTAGCCATGGCTGACTTGGCTGTATGCAGGGCTGGTGCCAGTACGGTATGTGAACTTGAATTTCTCGGTGTACCCGCTATCTTTGTGCCCTACCCCTATGCTGCGGAAAACCATCAGGAGAAAAACGCCCGCGCTTTGGTAGAAAAAAATGCGGCTGAAATGGTTATCGATGAATTCCTGGATGGGGATACTTTATACAATAAAATTCAAAACCTCAGAAATGATCGTCAAAAGCTGCATGAAATGGGAATGAATATGCGAAAAGAAGCCAGACCTAATGCTTTAAAAGATATTGTTGATGAAATCCTGTCAGTATCATAAGTGCTTAACTTTCGCAGTTTATAGCCGATCTACAATAATGAAGACGAGGGTGGAACGATAGACGCAGACATGACTGAACCTCCGGGCGCGGCAACCTTTATTGCGGAGTGACAACGAAGCATCAGCAACATTATTTGCGTCCTTTAGGACCATCAGTAGTCCCTGAAGGGGGAAGTCCCCGGAGGGGGATTTACGCTGATTTTATTATGAAATTTTAATCGAGTTGACGACAAAAATCTAAAACTAAAGGCCCATTTAAGGGACAAGCCAGTATACGTTTTGTAACCACTTTTATTAATTGGGCATACTATAAATTGTATCCCCGAGCTAAACAGAGAACAAGGAGATGAGGAAATGACCGCAGTATCAGGGCAATGGGTTCATATGGTAGGGATCGCAGGTGCAGGGATGAGCGGAATCGCCAGGGTTCTTCGTGAACAGGGTGCCAGGGTTAGCGGTTCCGACCTGCAAATTAATGGGGTTACGAGTAACCTTGAAAATATGGGGGTTCGAGTTTATGCAGGTCATTCATCCTCCAACCTTCAGGAAGGGGTGGATTTATTAGTAATCTCCTCGGCGATACCGGCTGACAATGTTGAGGTGCAGACAGCTATAGCGCTAAATATTCCTGTTATTAAGAGAGGTCAGATGCTGGCTCGTATGACGAATAGCCACCAAGGCCTGGCAGTGGCAGGTGCTCATGGCAAAACGACGACTACCTCTATGCTATATTCAGCCCTGGCAGGATCCGGTTTAGATCCCACCCTAATTGTAGGCGGGGAGATACAAGGTACAGAGCTTAACGCGCGTCTTGGCCAAAATGAATATTTTGTAGTCGAGGCAGATGAAAGCGATGCATCCTTTCTAGAATTAAAACCATATATAGCTATAGTTACTAATATTGAAAATGATCATCTGGATTTCTATGAGTCTATGGACCGGATGCAGGATGCTTTTATTCAGTTTCTTAATCAAGTTACACCTGATGGATTTGCCCTGCTTTACGGTGGAGACAAATATATCCAGACTATAAAAGATGGTTTATTGACTAGGACATTGATATATGGTGAAGACAACCGTTTTGATTATTACCTGACGAATTGGAAACCCATTGGAATGGGTTCTGTTTTTGATGTATACAGTCATAGACAATACCTTGGACAAATAGAGTTGTCCATACCCGGTAAACACAATGCCTTAAATGCTCTGGCAGCCACTGCTGCCGCCATGGAATTGGGACGTGATTTCAACCGGGTAAAAGCAGCCCTAAAAAGTTTCCCGGGAGCAAAACGACGCTTTCAGGTGATTGCTGTAATTGACGAAAAAATTATCGTGGATGACTATGCCCATCATCCTACTGAAATAAAAGCTACCCTAGAAGCAGCTCAGCAATTTCATCAGGGCCGGTTGTTGGTAGTTTTTCAACCCCATCGCTATTCACGCACCAAATTACTTTCTGAACAATTCGGTGCATCGTTTCAACAAGCTGATCTGGTAGTAATTACAGACATTTACTCGGCTGGAGAAGATCCTTTGACAGACATAACAGGTGAGTTGGTCTATCGGGCGGCACGGGATGCCGGGTGTAATGTCGTATATATTCCTACGTTAGATGAGGCTGAGGACTTCGTGCTTAAAGAGCTGCAAAATAATGACCTGCTTATTACTATGGGGGCTGGCGATGTTTGGAAATTGGGGGTCAAATTAGCCGAAAAACTTGCCATATCGATCCCGGTGGCTTAATCCTTATGGAGGTGTTATTTTGGAAAAATTGTTGGTAAGAGGGGGTACTGCCCTAAAAGGGCAGGTAGAAATAAGCGGCTCCAAGAACGCCATTTTGCCAATAATGGCGGCCAGTTTGATGAGTTCCGGAGAAGTTATTCTGAATGGAGTTCCCGAACTAGAGGATATAGGTGTTATGTCCGAAGCCTTAACCATTCTTGGCGCAAAAGTGAAACGGGAAAAAAATGTGCTAATCATAGATGGACGATTAGTCAATAGCTGTGAACTTCCTGAATATGTATCGCGGCGTATGCGAGCCTCAAATCTGGTTATGGGACCTTTGCTGGGCCGTTTTAAACATACCCGGGTGGCCTACCCTGGAGGGTGTGCCATAGGCTCGCGTCCCATGGATCTTCACATTAAAGGCTTTAGAAATATGGGTTATGAAATTACCGAAGAACATGGATTAATGGTAGGCAAAGCAGTTTGTGCAGGTGGGAAAGAGACAATGCTGGACGTTCCCAGTGGAGGAGCCACAGAAAATATCATGATGGCATCCGCCATTAGCCCCGGAGC